>Ga0099825_1000241_pt1 | contig 50720 bp, 17 predicted proteins | sample SiratroredBW_FD_76838 | JGI IMG/M metagenome (GOLD analysis project Ga0099825, IMG submission 76838) | Root nodule microbial communities of legume samples collected from California, USA - Siratro red BW | ecosystem: Host-associated > Plants > Roots > Nodule | place: USA: California | collected...
CAGCCAAAGAACATTGGTCCATTCTGGAAGATTGGACATACTCCTTGACATGGGGTCTTTTTGAGGAGATGAGTCTAGTGATAGATCTGAGTGCAGATCTTTGTCTTCTGAATATATTATAAGGGCTTAACAAAGGACTCTGAGTTTCTGAGATTTGAGCATCTTCTGGAACATAAGAATACTCAATGAGGTTTTCTATTTTTGAGGATAGGTTTTAGATACAGTGGGAGGTAAGGAGAGAGTAGAGTTTAAGAGAATAGGCTGAGAGGGTGCTTGTGTTGGGGTGTCCATGTTGGGTTGGCTCCTCCTACTCGTCCTCGGCATATAGTCTATACCATCATATCCCCTTTTGGAAAACGGTTAGGCTCTGATACCATTTCGAACAGAACCCCTCCATAAGGAAGCGAAGATAGTCCCTCAGGTCTTAACAGCGCCTCCATGGCTTAAACGACCAATTATGACTATCTCAAAAGGGGATATGCAATATATTTATATGAAAGGATACGCAATATATTTATTATTAACCAATAAAACTCAACTTGACCATTTAAAACTCAATACCCAAAGTTCAAAATCAATCAAATACATTATTCACTAATTCAACCAAACATATCCGACTACAATTTCAACCAATCACATCACAATCATACTCCGTAATCATAATCAAATCACTTGTAATTAAAAGTAATTTCTCTTACTTAAGAGTTACTTAGATTCAATAGACAAAAGAGTTAAAACACTAGAACTTCTAGAGACCTAGTAAAATATCATTAAAACAATCAAAACAGAAATTAAAAGATGTAAGTTGAAATAATAATATTTCTCACTTGACAAAATTAGTAAAATCCTAAAATATTCACATACAGAGAAAACAAATAATACGAAAAAGATTTAAAAAAAAATGAACTTATTCTAAATTGAATTTTAATTAAATATGAATGATCTTTACTCATCTAAATTCTAGTTAGTAAGATCTATCCTTCAATAAACTAAGAAATAAAATTAGAATTGGAGAAAAGAAAATAGTGGAAGATGATACAGAGAAATTTTCGGATAAGTGAAATAAAAGAAGAAGAAAAAAGGGCAAAAAAAAGACAAAGAAGGAAAAATAAACAATCCTCAAATTAAGGTTAATGTCTCATGAATTAAAATTCTTAAATATAAATTTAAGTTTTTTTTTTACCTTCTCAAACCCAAGTTACAGAAACTTTTTTTTCTTTGATAATCAACTACCAAATATCATATGTCAAAGAGTTCATTAATTTGCTAACATTTATGTCTATAACTTTTCTTCATGAATTAGTTTAAGTTTCAATATATTTTTATTGAAATTTTATCCTTAATATAAATTATTTTATTACACGAAATAAGCTTTACTTTATAACGATCTCTTCCATAAAGAGACTCTTTATTTTATTTATTTTTATATCAAAAGAGACTCTTCATTTATTAATTGAGTCAACAAAGACTTTTTTTTTTTTCATCTACCAAAAATATTAATATATTAATGAATTAAATTTTAACTAAAATATAAATTTGAGTTTCAGTTTAAATTAGGGGAACTATTTTTTCTAATAAATTTTGGAGTTTAAAGTAATAAAAGAGAACGTATCATTGAGACTATTACTGGTATTTCTCTCTTTATATATATATATATATATATATATATAGAGAGAGAGAGAGAGATATTTTATAATTTATTTTAAAAAATAGTATATATTATTCTTTCCTAAAAATATTAACTGCTTTTATTTTATAATGTATTAAACGTGTTTATTTTCTATTTATCGTTTTTCCAATAAAATATCGAGGGAAGTTATGGGAAAATAATACCATCACTCAAGACACGTAAGCCTTTCTGTATTCGTGGGAGAAGAATTATGAATATTTTTTATTGAGTTTTATAAATAGCATTTCGTTAATAAGAAGTGAAAGTAAACAAATTTTGAGAGCTCTTCACTTTGAGGAATGATTATATTTCCAATTCCAGATTCTTTCTTGGAAAATGACGTGATCTTAACTCCCATTGTTTTAAAATTTTAAGGATGTATTATTTTAAATAAATTATTTATACGTTAATTGCAATTTTATACAATTAGTTTATGTTTCCATCTAGAAAATTCTTTAAACTTACTAAGTATGAAAAATCTCTTTTTTTTTTTTTTTTCTTTTTTTTTAGATAAATTTTAATTTATTTTAAATTTAAAAGTAAAAGTTTACCTATACAATGTATAATACTAGCTAGTTTAGATATTATTAAAAAAGAACGAGTTCCCTTACTTTAGAGAGAATGAGAGGTTAATTTAACTTTTACTGATACTTGACTTTGTCAAATTTCATTCATTTTAATTATCTTTCCGTGATTATATTAAATTAACCTCTAAAAGGAAATAAATTTCCAAATAGAATGAATTATTGGTTTTAAGAGAAGTTTGTATGATTTACAAAATAAAAACATTTCAAAGGTAATATGTAGAAAATATATATAGATTTATCTAAAATGTAATATGATTTATTATCTTAATTTTTTTTCTCCAAAGATTAAACTCTTGAAACTGCAATCACGGAGTATCAACTGCAGTCCCGTAGTAGATTTACACATGAATAAACAATCATAGAATCTAACCTCTCATTTATTTTATTAATCAGAAATCAACATTTAGATCAATATAAAATAATATTCAAAAAGAAATATTTAATGACACTAGGCTTTACAAGTCATTGTAAGATTAAGGTAAGTAAAATCTGAGTTAGCATAGGCATGTCTTTCAAATGCATAATAAACATTTCCTCAGTTTCTTAATCACCGTGAATTAAACAAAAGTTAAAAGAAAATTATCAAAAGAAAAGACTAAATATTTAGATTATTTTAACTTGAATAAGAATATTTCACTTGAACAAAATATATATATATATAAAGGATGCTCTGTATCAACTTAAAATAATTTCAAAACCTATTCGAGTTGAAGCATTCTTAACATTCATGATACAAAAACATAGATGATTTCGTGTTGCAAGTATTTCAACCCAAAATAAGACTTTAAAACTCTGTCCCTACCAAAAGAGAATATCATACCTCACAATAGATATTAAATATATGTGCACGTCTCGCACATAAATATTAAAGATTTAGAATTCATTTAGAATTCTCTCTTAAAGGAAACCCTTTTCTTATTAGCCTTGTCGATACTCTCTTTCTCATCACATGATGCACTTCTCCTTTCAATTAACAATACTCTTTGCAGTTTCAAGTCTTGCCATTCTTCCCAACGCAAGGGTGACTGCTACTAAAGCTCTCAAGTGTACACACCTCTCTCTATATATATATCATTTTATAAAAATCCAAAAAATTTAGTCTTTTCATTATATTATTTGATTTCATATAATATTTTTCTTGTGTATGTATGTTTATATGAATTTCAGTGAAAGAGGAAGAGAAAATGGATTTGAGTGAATTGAAAAAAACAGTGGAGGAGATTGCAGTGGTGGATGGTCACTCACACAACATAGTTGCTTTTGACTCAAAATCCATCCCTGGTGGTTTTGTGCAGGCCTTCACTGTGGGAGCCTTTGCTGATGCTCATGCCATTGCTTTTGCACAAACCTCTCTATCCTTCAAGGTTACTTCTTCTTCATTGCTTTTACAATTACTCTTTGCTCTCCAACTTTTTTGCCCCATCTACTTGTACTCACCTTTTAATTGTTAGAAGTTAACAGCTTCTTTCATTTTAAGCTTTTTCTTTTTTTCTTTGTTGCCCACTGTATTTTCTCAGAAATTTTGACTAAAATAGCACAGTTTGGGGTTAAATATTTCCTCCCATAGCATGTTGGGTTAAATATTCATACTATGTCAAATAATTCCTCAAATAGCAAAGTTTATTGCAACAGTTTAGAATTTGGTTCATTTTTCACTATTTTTTTTTTTGAAAAAAAAATCTTTCCTTTTTTTTCTGTGAAATTTTAAACAAAAATTTCAAAAATAAATTATTTCAAAATTTATAAATGTTAATTTTGTTAAAAACAATTTTTTTACATATTCTTTAAATAATTATTGCTTAAAATATATATTTTTCTAAATACTTATTTCTTCAAATAATTATTTTCTAAATTATTATATTTTATATAATTATTTTTCTAAATATTTTTTAAGAAATTATTTTCCAAACCAATTTTTTTTAATAATTATTTTTAAAAACTCAAAATTACCAATTCTCTTTTCTTCATTTTTAAATAAAAAATAAAAATAAATAAAATCAACCTCAGACTGGAATTGAATTCTAAACTACTACTTAAAATTGCTATTTGAATAATTATTTGATACAATATGCTATTTGGTAAATATTTGACATAGTATGTATCTTATTGGAGGAAATAAACGATCCTAGTGTGTTATTTTTTGGTCAAGGTTTCTATTTTCTCCGATGGAAATAAAACTAATTAATATTTATGTTAATAAAGAAAGTTAGGTAATATTATTTAAATTTATTAATCATATTGAAAAAAAAAATTATATATCTTCGTTAGAAATTAATATAAAAAGTCATTCAATTGGAGATAACTTCTTAACTAATTGGAAATTATTTTTAAAAGAGTGATGTTGAATAATATAAAATTAGTTAAAATTTAATTATATTTGTGTTCACTATTTTTGTTCTTCTTTTGTTATTTATAACTGAGTGGGAATTAATGATGAATATATGACTCCAAATATGTGTGATACATGGTCAAAAGTTAAAACGTGATGAAATTTAGTATACCCATTTGCGTCTCTTTATTTTTTATATTTATTGCATTTTTCAAATTTATCCCTATTTAAATTTTTAGATAATTGTGAGTATCATTTAAGTTTAATTCTTCCATATATCATACATAACACTGGAAAAAAAAAAGCGCCATAAAATAAAAACGCACATTTTTTACAAAAAATAAAATAAAAATGCATACTATAATTGTGAGCACCTATCAGTTTAATTGACCATGATTTTAATAACACATTCAATAGATAAACATTATATTTAATGCATATATTATAAAAAATTGAAACAAATTATCTCATTTGTAAAAATATCCAATTTAAGATTGATAATGAAATAACAAAATAAAATTCAAATATTTTTACTTGGAAGAGATAGAATAAATATTTTTATCTATTTAAGAAGTGAGAAATGATAGTGATATACTATTCTGTGTGTTTGGTAAAACTTTCAATATTTTCTGTCAAGAATCTGGTTATGACAGCAAATATGCATGTTATATAATGATATCAGAAAGGTTTAAGAGATGTTGCTGAACTATACGGAACAGAGGTATCTTTGCAAAGCATAGAAGAATACCGTAGAGAGTCTGGAATAGAATCCATCACCTCAACATGCTTAAAAGCTGCAAATATCTCAGCCATACTAATAGATGATGGCATAGAAATGGACAAAAGGAATGAAATAAAATGGCACAAGAATTTTACTTTTGTTGGCAGAATCTTAAGAACTGAAAGAGTGGCAGAGCAAATCCTTGAACAAGTGAGATACCATTACACATTCACTTTTAATGTGGATAGTCACATTATTATTAGTATTACTTTGTTTTTTATTCTTTTGGTTTTAGCTGTTTGATTGATCTCTTGTTTTACTTGTATTGCTAACCTTGTTATGATTTAAATATCTTACATTTCTCATCAAGAAATTGTTAGTTTGTTCTGATCACATTGTTTTGTTGAATCTCTACAAAGTATGTAAGTACTGTAAAGATTGATCAATCTTATGAACAGATGTGATCCTAGACTACTGAACTATTTCTCTTTCCAAATTATGGTATTTTTCTTTGCTGGTTGAATTTCCATGGAAAAGGATATTCCATCTGCACTTCTCCCTCAGTTCAGTTACATACTTTGTTTTGGTGCTTTCCTTCACTGCAATATGATGGCAACTTGAAAATAATTTTTAACAATTTCTCATTCTTAATAGATTTTTAGTGGTTGAAATTGAAGATATATCTAGTCATATTTTCTGCTTTATTTCTTTCCAAATGGTGAAAGTCTCATTATCTTTATGATTATTACACTGCTGCTAAGTCTAAAAGTAAAATTGCTTAGAAGTAATAAAAAGAATCGGGAAAATATTCTCAACAAAAATCGTGAATCAAGGCTAGTGTTGATACTTGTTAGTTAACAAGCAACAAGGATTCCATTGCATATTTTGAAGAGTTATTTTTTATTGCATTCTTCTATTATGCAATTGTATTCATATTCTGCTTCTTAGCCATTCATCTAATTTTTTAATTTATGCTTATCTTATATTTATATCTAATGCTCCCTGAAGGGTTTGTCTAATGGATCTTCATGGACAATCGATTCATTTACTGAAGCATATGTCTCAAAGTTGAGATCATATCCTTTAATTTACATGACTCGTTACACACACACACTCTCACACAAGTTCTTAGCTTAAAAAAATCAATATTTAGCTGGTTTCCTTAGCATCACTGTTACAGCTGCTAAAGAGATCTATGCTTTGAAAAGCATAGTTGCATACTACGGTGGCCTAGAAATCAATTTAAATGTAACTAAAACGGAAGCTGAAGAGAGTCTGAGGCAGGTGTTAATAAATGGTAAGTATTCAATTTGGTTTTAATATCATCTTTTTCAGACTATTGTTTCTCACCTTCTGTATTTTCAGCTACGAAGCCTATCTATATACTGCATCACAGAAATCTTGTTCACTATCTCTTCTTGCAAAGTTTGGAAATTGCTCTATCTTATGACTTGCCAATGCAGATACACACAGGGTAATTGATGGGTTTTAATTGATCTGTACTTTTACCATATTGGTATTCAGACATTTTTATTGGAATTTACAATAAAAGCTTTGGGTGAAACTAATGTGTCTGGTTTCATGCCAGAAAATATTTGAATTGATTGTCTCCGGTAAAACCAAATGTTGCCACCAAACCTCAATTTGACTAAAAGTAATAAAATGAAACTTTTACATTGAAGTTAAAAATTGGGACTTAATTTTACATCAAACTTGTTTTCAGAATGAACAAAATTGACCTATTCAAACATTAGTTAGTTTAGTTAACATCAATTTTGATAAGGCTCATCCAAATACCGTACATCTCCTTTAAAATTTCAAAGCCGTAGTTTGTTTTCCTTTTTGTCAGCTGTCAGAGGACACTAATTGACCATGATATTCTACTTGATTATACTTACCTTACACTTTATACTTTTGTTTCTGCAACTAGCTTTGGGGATAGACTTTTGGATTTGAGGAAGTCCAATCCTCTTCATTTCCGTTCAGTTCTTGAGGACAAGAGATATTCAAAGTGTCGGTTTGTTTTCTTACATGCCTCCCATCCATTCTCAAAGGAAGCATCATATCTAGCTTCTGTTTACTCTCAGGCAAGCATTTTATGATTGATGGCTTAATGCACTGACTTGTATCAGTATATTAGAATTTCAACTAACCAAATTTTATCCCTCAGGTTTACCTTGATTTTGGGTTGGCAATTCCAAAGCTTAGTATGCAGGGCATGATTTCAGCAGTTAAAGATCTACTAACTCTGGCTCCAATAAATAAGGTGACAATTTAAGCAATCCAAATAGTTGTTCACTGAGAATAGAACTTTTCACATAAACTTGCCAACTAAGTCCTAGAAGAAAAAAATATTCATGTGTTATATGTAACTAAAATTAGATGTCCATGTATTATATGCATAGGATTTGAACTCTCTAATCTCCCAATTGATATTGGCAAGTATCAAAATGCATGTCTAATTTTGAAGATTTCAGTTCTTTTACCATTTTCTTGAAATTCCCCTGTAAGGTACAGAATGTGTATAAAAATCGAGGCACTTTATGAAAGTACTGAAATATAAAATGAAATTGGTTTAAAAGTTTGTTACCCTTTATTATAAGATGAAGTTTCAAATGAACATGAAATTGAGACATTATATCTCACAAACAAATTTTGCACTGCAGGTGATGTTCAGCACTGACGCCTATACATTTCCTGAAACCTTCTACTTAGGTTGGTTAACAACAACTATGACACAAATTTGAAGTTTATGCTTAAGTGTTTGGCTGTGACTGTTTCAATTTCAAATGTTTTCCATGTACCTTGTTGTCTTTCCTAACCCTTTCCTACATACACCAGTTCTAGAATCTCCAATGCAAAATGCTAAGTCATATATGCTTATGATTTCAACTTATATTTTCATGTTCATAACTTAAAGTCCAATCCAAGCACTTAGAATCTGTCTAGAATCTATAAGATTATTGCAGGAAATTCTTACATGAAAAATGAGTGCAACACCTAATGTTTTGCAGCTTTCATTCTCTTAAAATATTACAAGTTGAAATCATGTTTGACAGGTGCAAAGAATTCCCGTGAAGTTGTTTTCTCTGTTCTACGCGATGCATACATGGATGGCGAGCTCTTACTTGGTGAGGCTGTGGAAGCTGCAAAAGACATACTTGCACGAAATGCAATCCGCTTCTACAAGATTAGTTCAGCCAACATCACTGTCACTTAGTCAAGGAAGCACCAACAACACTTCAAAAACTAGCCATGTTACGTAATTGAATGTGCATGTGTTCATGTTGAACACTTTGAATGTTTCTAGCTGCATTCTTTAATAAATTAAACAATTTGTTTTCATATTACCTCCACTATGATTCATGCTCTTACTAAAAAATAAGCAAATTATACGTGATCTCTACTTTATGATAATTTTAAATTACTTCTCCGTTGATATTTTTTCGCCCTATAATTTGTTGTATCATTGTGTTCATGTTATGTTTTTATCTTATCACACATTAATATATTGATATATGTTTTGGAGGGTCTATACTAGTACAGGTCACGAGAAAATTAAATGGATTAAGATGTATCATCATTTAGCACTACTACAAAATTATAATGCGATAATTTGAGGTTGTGCATGAGTTTAGTCCTTATAAACATTCTTCATCTCATAACTCTTCTAAACTTTAACTCAATGTTTGCAATAATGTATCATATTTTGTATATTTTTAAGATAATGTATCACCTTAGGGTATGTAGTAGCATAGTTTACTGGTAGAAGACATAATCTGTGTTAGACCTCCAACCCTTAAACGTTTTAGTTAAATTGCTAGCATTCCAGTTATGATTCATAACCCAATTAGCATTATTATAGACAAGGAAATGACAAATCAAAACAGTCAATTACAAGGTGAATTTTCCTTTACCAAAATTATAATGTCTATGATTTTGCTCAAGATGCTCAGAGCTACATAAAACTACTGCTAAGTCTTAAAGAAATCAAGGTATATATGGTCAGGCTTCTGTTCAACTCTACTAACCAAGCTACAGCAACAGTAATCCTCAAGAAATTATTTTATTTCAAAAAAAGATGGCCTTGTGTGTTGGAATGTTTAAATTAAAATATAGATAACAAGCTGAAATATAAATAACAGAATAATAAACAATATTCTTATTCTTTTCATTTCTCTTGTTTCAAGCAACCCACTTGATATAACACAATCTAGAGACTTGGATATACAGAAGTTCACATCTTCCTGAGATAAGGAAATGACCTCCAGCTAAAGAAAAGAAAAATGGTTGTATCTCTTTACCCTGTACATACAAAAAGTATAAGATAAATTATGTAATACAACACCCACCCCTGAGGTTTAGTAAAATTATACTCCATATTCCTTATCTTTTTACATCACTACATCTCCATCCTTGTAACTGCATAAAAAAAACCAAGATTTGTTAATGGGTAGTATATGCAACTTTATTTGGTTATATAAATTAAAGGAGATTCATTTGGGGAGAGATAAAAAGGAAATTTTGTTAGAGTGATGGTTGTTGACATATATATACTACTGGGAGTTTTGTTCAGGTTCCACTCTAACTACTGGTGATGACTGCACAACGACATTTGATGGGTCTACGTTGGCAGTTGATGATTCTAAGTCCTGCTCCAGATTAAGGAAGAGGCAAACTACAGAGCAATCATCAACCTTAGAAGTAGGAAGCTTGGTTTTCCATGCTTCAACAGCTGCATCAACCAGTGTTGGAGCCGCTGAAGAGCGTGGACTAGATGCCACAATGGACACAACTTCTTCGTTTGATAAAACATCCCATACCTGAAGAGATTTCAACGTATGCATGTACATGTTAACACAATTATGTGGATCATATACGATGAATAAGAAAAGGGTGTTAGAGAGTTACCCCATCTGTGGCTAACACAACAAATTGATCCCCGTGAGTGAGGCGGTGATAGGAGAACTCAGGCACAGAGATGACTCCAAAGTCCTTTAGACAAAAATCTCCAAAAGCCCTTGACATGGCAAGCCCAGGGGAATTAACATTTGGCAACCATACTCTAGAAATCCCCGGTTCATTCTTAAGGCCAAACACTCTTCCCTTGCAGATCCTTATCCTCTCTGCTTCCCCTGATAGAGAAATGAATAAAAACAATAAGATATGAATGAACTAAGCTCGGATACTCCGTTTCAAGTAACTTGTATTGTATTTGACATGTATCGGATGTAGTGGATATTGACAAGTCTACAACACTCGTATAATACTTATAATTCAAAATACTTATAATTCAAAAGATATTTTTTAAGTATATGACAATTCTAACACATTCTAACATAAATTTTAAAGACACTGATACAATAATTTTTCAAAAACTTATAAACTTATTATATATATAATCAATAATATTTAAATTATATATCTTTCGATTTAATTTTTAGATTTTAAATAAATAAAGTAGATTAATTTTTTTTGTTTATTTGACTAATCTTATTCATACATAATTTTTTTAATACACACCTTAATTGTCAATTTACGTAATTAGTGACATAATATATAAATCTATTGTATTGTAGTTTGTGTCGTATATGTGTGGCTGTGTCAATATCCATACTTGATAGTGGATGAAAAAACATCAATTGTATGCAAACAAAGACATTTGTGAGAGAGAGAAAGGTACTTGGAAGATCAGGCTTAAGATCAGTGGTCAACTGAACGGCAATAAGGGAACCATCACGATCTTGGGTGGCCAATACAGCTCTGGAGTCACCGACATTAGCAATAACGAGGTCGAGGCCCTTAAAGGATGGTTTTAGATTGATGGATGAATGAAAATTGAAGAAGGTGATACATAGTATGATGTGATACTTACTTGCTTGAGCAAGGTAACAGCTGTGGAACCGCTAGAGCTGCAATCAATTTGATTGTTCAGTTTTAGTTCTGCGTCCATGACCTTGCAAGCCTTGAGAAAAGATATTCTCAAGGTGGCAATGTTGGTTGGGGCAATGGTATCAGGTTTGAAGCCATTGTTGGATGTGTGGAAGAAATTGCGGTAGCTGTTTGAGTTCAGGGAATTCCATTGAGCAATGAGCTTCAAAGGAAATGAATCTCTGAGTTTCTTCGCTACCAAATGGCCATAAGGGCCGTGCCCATCAAAAACACCGCAGAAAACGGTGTCGTCGTCCTCCTCCTTGGAACAGAAGTTGTGCCAAACGAGCATGGCATCCTGGTTGACCCCTTTGTCGCCTTGCTTGCAGAACAAGGAAGCAACCTGCGAGGAACCGTTCAAGAACAATCTCCCAGGAACTCTGTGGACCCGCATTTCAGTTCTGTAATCTGAGAATGTCGTGAGACTCGATAATGCCTCATCGCATGCCGATGAAGGCCCCGTGATGGAAATGCAGGATCCCATTTCTACATATTCCAACACCACACTCCAATTCTCTATGTTCCTTTCTTCCTCCCTAAAGAAATAGTATTTCTGCAAATGGGTGTCTCCCCTAACCTAATAAGAGGCATAACAATGCTACCACTATCTCACTGGAGCTATGAGGTCTTGGAATTATAAAAATACAATTTTTAGACATGTAGAGTGGAGTGGATTGGATTGAATGAAGAGAAAGAAGACAAGTGGTGTAACAGTTGGTTTTAGTTAGTTAGTTTGTTAGTTAGTTGGTTGGTTAGTTAGTTAGTTAGTTGTTCTTTCCTCCCTCCTCTTATCCTCACCCTCTCTATCAGATCTTACAGTTTTACTTTTTCAAAGTTACCTATTCTCAATCTTAATTACAACATTATTTATCCTAAAACAAATAAATAAACAAAATTTGTCCAAATCTAGATTGACCCATGAAACCGTCTAACAGGGATTTGGTTGTGTTAGCCACTCAAGAGGAGAAAGTTGGTTATAAGTTACTCTTATTCCATATTATGAGTTTCATGGGAATGCTAAAGGGTGAACAGATTAAGTACTGATGACTTTATTAACTTCACTCAAACTTAACAGTTAACTTCATTATCTTCACTCAAACTTCATCTCCAATTCAATATCATAATATAAATTCTTATTTCATTTCTCCTAATTCCATCATAATATAAATTCAACGTGCTAAATGCTTCCATGCAACCCTTTTATAAAGTCAAATTGTATTATGACTTATTGATGAGGAGGTGAAATTACAATGCAAAGACTTTTTAAATAATAATAATTATTTCAAAAGTCATTTTTAAGATAATTTTTAATTAGTTAATAATATAAAAAATTACCGTGGCATGGCCTCTCTTTAAGAGAAGTTTAAATAATTATTTTATCTTTTAAAATAATTCACATTTAGTATACAATTGAAATAATAAATACATATTATTTAAATGGATAGATATAGCATGTTCTTCAACTCCTTTCTAACTTGTTTCCTTTTGTTGTATACAAATATTGTGTCCTTAATATTGAAATAGTGAATCCTACCCTACACACAGACAGACACCTAACTAAGTTTGGAAAATACTTAAGAAATAAGGTAAAATAGGGACAACAAGCAATGAGTTTGAAAAATTAGTTAGGGTAGGGTTTAGATTATGATAAGAGATACCTCTTCTTACCTCAAAGAACTCTTATGATGTGTGAAAACAGACAAAATATATTTTAAAAATAAATAAATTGTATATTTAAAACTTTTAGTAATTTTTGCATAACAATCATTTGATAAAAATAATCAAACGAACACAACTAAAAGGGATATAACATCTTAATTCAAATATAAAGTAGTTCACTCTTATATTTGTTATTTAACATCAATAATGGTGTTTTTCACAAAATTAGGTCATCTCCACGATGAGTGGGGTACAAGACACCATGATGGGCAGTATCCACACTATGGCACATTGTCTCATCCTTAAAAGTCACAGTAACAATGAATTCAATTTTGCATCTACACAAGATCTTTTAAACACCTTCCTCTGATAAAGCAAGTGGAGCAATAAACGAGCATTAGTTTTATAAAGTGGAAGCTTTGCAGTGTTGACTACATTGTTGGTGGGTTAGTTGTTGTTTCACAATGATGGTGGGTATCTGACGTCATGCTCCCACTTACAATCGTTACGAAGATGTGAACATATAAATATTTGGGTACCGATATTTTAACATTACTGTTTACTTTTTATTTTTATTTGATATTAATATATATTATTATTTTATTTTTATATAATATTTTATTAATGAAAAACAGTATTAAATAAAAATCATTCATAACAGTAGTGTCAAATTAATATTTTTTAAATATTTGAGATAGAATGTGTATCAATGAAACCAAGATGAGATTATTTGCTCATTCATTGGATAGCTCCATTTCATATTTATTTCATTTAGTTAAATAGTATTTGCTCTTTTATTTCAAAGAAATCTAAAATTCTTATTTGGATCATGTTAGATGTGATTCTACTCTTCTTCCAATTCATATTTTTTATCTTTATTCATTGACTTGTTTGAATCCTTTTAATCGGTTTCTATTAAAAAAACACCTTATTCTCTATTTTACTCTTTATTTCTTAAAATTATTCATATTATTGTTTTTATTTTGTTCTCTTATTAAAAAAACTTATAATTAATTTCTTTGTGATTAAATAGTTATATAAAAAGTCTTTGTAGATTAGATACTTGAACTTTTCTTCATTTATTACTTACCATAACTTGGTAGGCTTGTTAAGGAGATGTGACAGCTAAGCTTAAACGTTTTACAGCTAAGACATTCCAAATACAAGTTAAACATGAAGTTTGGCTTTAAGAACTTGACCAGAGGGGTGTTAATATCAGTAGGTCTCTTGATATGAATGAGAAGGATGAGAAGAGGCATCCTGCGACATAATCACATTATTAGTGGCTTATGTTCATGTTTTATTGACCATGTCAGCTCAATTGTTTCCGAATCAACAAATTGATAACATTTATTTAACTTTTTAACTTAAATGGTACAATGAGTGGAAAAAAAATTCAATTAAGCCGTTAATCTTTAAGTTAATTTAATTTTTGAATCCAAAGCCACAGGTTTAGAATGTACTCACTTGACAACTAAGGTAATTGCTTGTGATATAGGGATTTTATTTTTATTTTATTTACTTGTCGAGTCAAAACCTTAAAACTAAATTTTTATTTAAACATTTTGAAATTCAGAAATGAAAGACAAACAATTTTCAAAAAAGTGAAGACATGTCTTTATTATGATTCTTCCTTGAATTCACCAATTTTTGTGATAATCATTTTAGGTTTATCCAACTTTGTTTGTATCCCTTTCTTTTCAAACTTCCCTTGTTTTGTTTTCATTGCCCTACTTATAATTGATTTCACTACGTAACCCATAAATTCCCAATTCTATTTGCAATGGTATCAATTGCCTTTTTAGTTTCAGCTTTACTAATATATTCCTTAATTCCTCAAATTATTCAAGTCATTATTTATGCGATGAAGTTAAACCCAGCAGAACTTTATAATTTGAGCAAGAAATAAAAAACATTCATTTTATGTAATTTAGTTAACAAAGTAATCAATTTAAATTGATGACTCCGCTTACAAAATGAATATATTCTTTATCTTATTCTAATTGTACAAGACAGCAGAAGATTAAGAACAACATTCAATTATTTTTACAATAGTGATAGATTTAAATTAAACTTAAGTTTTATAAAAACTATCCAAACTTCTACTAGGTTGGACCCTAATGAGTATAAGAATGACAATCAGTTGATAGCATTTACACAATACGAAGTTGTGAGCTTTTTCATAATATTAGGAAAGTTTATAAAATATCACGCACTACGGGAAGTCATTTTAAAACGTTTTAATATATTAATAGATAAAATTTTCATATAATTATAAATTTTACACGGATTGCAAAATTGTTGATTAGGTCATACCTAAGGAGACCAAGAAATCAAGGACTGCAATATGTTCGTCGTTACAGTGCAGTTCACAGATTGTATCCTAAGCAACAACAATGGGAGCACTAAAAATAAATTGTAAGCACTTATTCCAAAATGCTGAAGGAAGGCAGAATGTAAAGCTACGGCCAAAACTTCCATTTGATTACAAAATCACTAATCACACACTGACAGTCTAGTCAAGCCACCAATCACTGCAGCACTGTCAGTTGCAGAAATACATTCATCCTCAACATATGGGATTGTTTTCCTTAGGGTCAGATCTATTGGAATGCTCCCATTGCCTGCAAACCACAAACATGAGGCTGTAGCAACTACTCAAACTAAATAATAGTAGTGAAATATGCTATTCACATAATTGTTGGAGCCATGATGGCCATAAGTACGAAAGTGGCTGTATAATACGCAGGCATGAGACCAAGTGTGCAGCCCTGATAGTAATGATGTGTTACTAGCAATAATCCATATATGTAATATATTCCTTATAGCATAAGACTCATTATTACCTGCATCAACGCTGTCCTGTTCTATACAAACGGCAGCATAATGAGAACCAGCTAACTCCAGAAGTCCAAACTGCCAATTGCTAGACGGATTCTTCAGGTCATCAGAAGACTCAACAGTAATATCATGTGCCTGTCAGCAGAGTAAAATGCTAATGGTAGAAAAAAGCCAACAAATCACCTTCCAAAATTTAATATGCTAATACTAAAGCAGGGCTTCATGCAGACGCCCATACTACAGCAGTTGAGTCCAGAGCAGGAATCAATATATCATCAAATAATGTCACTAATTAAGAGCTCTTTATATCTCAAAGTTCAAACAAACTTAAGAGCAAGGCATACCTTAGAAATCATATGAGGTGGAGCATGGATGTTTCCTTTCACATGGTCTCCTAATCGCACTGTGAAAGTCTTAAAAGGTGAGGCTGAGAAGCCCTTCCCTAGTGCTTTTACATATGCCTCCTGTAAATGGGAAATATCTTTGTGAGTGACAGCTGCAGAATACAGATTGAATTTCAACTTTCAGCAAGTTATGCTGACTAACTATATTATGCTTATAATTAATAATTGTTTCAACATATAAGTTTCGTAGGAAATCGGTGCATATAACTATACATTTGACTTCTAGTTGAATACTTCGCATAAAAAGGCACTAGTAAACAAATCAAAATTGAAAACAGACATTTTAGGTATCGTCCATGGGAGATAGCAGCAGACATTTTTTAAATGGAGCTAACAAAAAAGGAACAAATCATATAAACACCTTTGAAATACATTATGTTAACTTGCATCTTTAACCAGTAATAAGTTTCAATAAAAATTTTATGGTTTTACTTGAATATCAATTAATGCGAGAATATGCTTTCCAAGTTATTCCAGTTTCATAATAATATGGAAATATATTACCAGTATCTTCAAAGCTAATGTAGGGTAGAACACACCAATGCCCCATAACAATTCAAAAAACAAATAATTCTCAAAGAAAATAATATTGATGTGATGCCAAAAAAAAGGTAATTCAATTTGTTCAATATAATAGTTCCAACTTCAAACAGTCACATTTTTTTCTAACCAGACTTTTTATTCAATAGGAAACCTAACAGCATTAGTGACATTCAATACAGTTACTAACCTTTAGAGTCCATAATTTAATGAACTCTTGAAGCCGGAGTTCAGGGTCCACAATGTGAGTCAACATTTCTACTTCACAAGGAGAAAAGAATCGTTGTGCAAAGGCTAATGTATCATTCTTTAACCTCCTTTGCTTCTCTTCCACATCAATACCAATCTACAATGAGAATGACAAGTTAAACAAGTTCAAAGACAATGGTCTTCAGAAAAATGACAATTCGATAGAAAATGTCATTGAACTATAAGAGAATACAATGACTGTGATGGGCCTCAACCAATGGGCCTCCATTGAAACAATACTATCAGAAGAGAAAAACAGATAGGGATAAAATGGGCAGTAAGGAGGAGACAACGATTATGCAAGATCATAACAGACTGCATGGATTACGAAAAAAAAAAAAGAGATGAGGAAATCAACTCAAGGGAGGGAGGATATGAGGAAGTGGAAGGTGATGACGGAGGATAGGATTCATTTGGGATATTTTGAGGGTGGCTGTTTTCATAGAGCAGGTTCTAATTCTCTGGTTTTGATCTTATTGTTTGGCATTTTCCATTTCTTTTGAGCCTTGTAACCAAGGGTTGATCCTTGAAGTTTAATTGAATTCTATAAAAGAATACTTCCTATAAGTAGTGCCAGAGCTCCTGATCCTGGGAAAATCTGATGGTAGCTACATGAATAGAGAATTGCTTAAAAAGTGTTGAACAGAGGCTTGAAGGAGTTAATGCTTCAATTTAGGAAGAGTTCCACCAGCATATGGAAGAGATGATGCGGTCAATGACAGAGCAGTTTGACACTGAAGTTATGAAAGTTAGGGTGGAGAGGGAAGGTGAGAACAATGGCAATGGGGAAGACTGGAGAGAATATATAAGGGAGAAGCGCTTGAAACAAGTAGAAGTGGCATACTTTGAAGGAGACAATATATTGTGATTAACTGCATCCCAAAGGCAGAGAAGATGGATACAACAATGGTGTGTTTAGAAGGAAGGATATTGAACTGGTGCCAATGGTGGGCACCTCAAGTATTGATGGCGATGAGACGAATATTCCAACAACCAATTTTTGGTCGATTTTAGATGAAAATATTCGGAGAATCCATACAAAGTGCTGATGGGATTAGAGCAAAAGGGGCTCGGTTATTGAGTATCAAGAGAAGTTTGAACTACTCCTTGCTTCGCTGCATTTCGCAGACAAAGAATTCATGACCAAAGCTTTTCGAAATAGCAGAGTGAGGATAATTGGTTCAAGAAACTTGCAAATTATGATGGAGATGGCACAAAAGATTGCAGACAATATTGGGTCACTCGAATGGACCCTCAATTAGAGTTGGGCCCAATGCCAACAAAACCCATGGGGTGGAAGGTTTGGGCCCAAAAATGGGACAAGGACCAAACCCTCTTACTCCTATGGACAATGAATATCAACTTGCCCAATAGTTGGAAGTCAGATTAAGACCCAATGTAAAGGAGGAGGCAAAAGCAAAGGCAGTGTTGCGAGTTTCAATCAGAGAAGGTTGGGCTTTAAGAAATTGAAAGAGGAGGGGGCTTAAAAGCTTGGGCAAGTTCAGTGCAGACTTGCGACAACACATAATTGAGGTGCAGAAAGACGAACAAGTCATAGAGATTAAGGGTGATGTAGCATTATCCCAGGCTGTGACATCATTAAAACCCACAAGAAAGGAGTTGAGAAATGAGGCATAGGCTTACTATTGGAAGTGGGGATGATGAATATAGTTTGCATGGAAGTATCAACTCATTCCGGATGGAACCCAAGAAGAATTAAAAGAACTATTAGACGAATTGGGAGACATGGTTAAGGCCCCAACCTTATAAATTGAGATCATTGGAAAACCGTGTGAATGAAAAACATAGTCCCAGTTTCTATGGTTAGCTCAACGTCTTGGAAAAGATTGGTGTTGCTGCTTATAAACTTTTCTTACCAAAGACATAAAGGTTGCATCCAATTGTTCACATCTCTCAACTCAAAAGGGCTCCTCCAAGTCAGCCAAGTTGAGGACTTCTACATTTCTTAACAGGGGAATTGGAATTGCAAGTCAAAACCTACAAATGTGGTAGCAGCTAGGACGTTGTCAAATGGAAACTGAGAGGTACTTATATAGTGGGTTGGGTTACCCAAGGAGGACAGCACTTGGAAGGAATTTGAATTGATTCAGACAGTTTTTCCTGGTTTACACCTTAAGGACAAGGTGCAGCTCGATTGGGGGAGGGGGCGTATTGATGATGAACCTCAACAAAAGGGGCCTCCATTGAAACAATACTATCAGAAAATAAACAAGGCTAAAATAGGAAGTAAAGAGGAGACAATGGTTAGAATCATAACAAACTGCATATATGGCAAGAGGAGATAGGGATGTCAAAATCAGCTGGAGGGAGCCAAATTGGAGGGTGAGGAAGAAGGATAGGATTCATTTGGGATATTTTGGGGGCGGATGTTGCCACAGAGCAGGTTCTAATTCTCTGGTTTTGATCTTTTTTTTGGCATTTTTCGTTTCTGCTCAGACTTGTAATCATGGGTTATCGAAGTTTTACTTCAATTCAATAAAAGAATAGTTCCTAACAGACACTCATTTACAAATAAATTACTGCTATAAAATAGAATACTGAATACATACAGCTGAACCCACAGTTACTCCACAAGCTATCAAAGACGAAGTGTGTGAGATATTAAAATGCAGTGGTGGGAGGCTCCAATCATCAGCATATTGCCAGTCCAACTATTCAAATATGCTACTAACCGTTAATATTTACACAGAAGCTCAATGAACAAGGCATACATCAATTATGCAAAACATACAAAAGTTAATAAATTAATAGCTTAAAAACACACCTCAGGCTTGCCATAATTGTTCTTCCTGAACTTTAAAGATTTTGGATCAATTTGACAATTCGTATGATCTAGCAGTAAACAATACTGCTTAGATATTCTGTCATGATATAAAAATATCAAAACCAAATGAAGCAAAACTGTAACAATATACTAATTACACATGTAACCATGACAGATAGTTTCATATAAATCAAGGTCCATGAAACAAGTAGGTACTAAGTGCAAACTAATCAAATTATCTTAAAATTGCTATTAAGCTAAGGTTAGAGTGAAATATGTAAGTTGATTCTCAATTTTTTTGGTGTATATAGTAGTTAATTCTGGACGAAGCAAGAAACCAGCCAAAATAAGTGATCCACAAAATTGCCACTTGAAAATCAGTTGCTATGGTGGCATATACCAGGTTATGAAACCACATATTTTAATCCATTAAACTCTACATGGTGACTGAAAATATATGACTTACATAGATTGCAATATCATAGCTTGGTGATTGGTACACAATTAGAACAGTGTTATACAAATGAAAAAGGAAGAAGAAAAACTAAGACACCCAGCACCAGAATAGTATAACTCACATCTTGCTAATGTAGTGCGAACTAATGCACGGGCCAGCAGAGCTCTTTTCTTTATCTGTTCCCCGCGCATGGTAAATATATTTTCTTTCTCGCAAGGTGATAGAATTTCTAAATATCGGTTCAATAGGTTTGTGCTCTTTACCTCATCAGGTAAAACATACCAAAAATGAACTTCCCTACATTAGCATAAAAATAGTTGGCACCTAATACATTAAATAACATTTTACAAGATACACAAGCAACATAAGTCTTCGGTAAAAACACAAATGTAATCCACAACACTGGCATCATCTTTAATTAAATTTAAGAAACATAATTGTAATGGTACATATACAAGGAGTTAAATAAAAATATACTCAATTGTTTTATACCTTTGAGCAGGGAGTTTCACAGGGAGCAAAGATGATGAAGCAGTGGCGAAGTTCCTTCCCAAGCAATATATATTCATCAGCAGCAGTGCTTTGTTTCGCAATGAAATCATGCACACAAACAGAGGACCAAGAGTAACTAGTATTATATTGTCTTCTAAATCAACTCTTCACAACTGTATCAGACATGAAGAAGACAAATATAGCTACATCCAAGGAAATATCAAAATGCCAGTGAGATGATCAAATATACAAAGAAAAAAGTTAACATACAATACAACTCAAGTGTGGCACAGATTAGTTAAAAAAAACATCTTTCAATTAAACAAGATGGATCTGTTTCACAATTACTATCCTGTTTACATTTCAATAGAAAGTAAATCTCATTGGACAAGTTAATTAACCGGAAAATCAATAACAAATATAAATAAATAAAAGTAAAAAACCCATTTTAAGGGGCTTGTGGTTGCAAATTGAACAAAAAAAGAAGAAACAGAATAAATAAACCCAGTGAAAGAGAAATGGTTGACAATGCCTTAATCAGATAAGTCACCCAAAGATTTGGTAAACTGCAAAGACCAAAGGTTCTGTACTTTCTTCAACAGAGACATTTAATCAAATTACTAAAATACCCTTTGTTGAAAATAAATTCATGCAGAGTGTTAATATTATGTTTGTTACATTGCAGTACCGCTTACACAAAAGTTGTTATGGGTGTACCTAGCCAATGCTGTCAAACTCGAGGATAGTAAGAGGATTGGAAAGGAAAAAAAAAAAATCGTAACTCAGCTCAACCAGCCAGTTTTTGAAAAATTCTGCACTCCTTCCATTTCAAAACATACAAGCACTTCAAAAATAATCGAGAAATAGTTAATAGAATCACACGATCAGGCGATTAATTCCACAGCTCTGAGTCTGTAAGGAACAAAACCTTTTCTCAAATAATAACATGCTCAATTTCCTTGAAATCCACATAGCAACCTGAACTGAACACGGAAAAAAGCCACAGGCATCGAACAAGCAAAAGATAATAACAAATTCTCACTTGTCACACACGAATGATGATAAACGATTCCACATTACGCACGGACACATCAAACAGCCATAACGGAATTTAGTACTTGAGTTGAAGGAGCTGTAGGGGAAAGTTGGAAGATTTTCAGAGTTAGCATTGATTAAACATTGAAAAATCGAGCAAAACAGACTCTAATCGAGGCCCCGTTAGCTGAGAAGGCTAAAGCACCATTACAGGACAAAATAAGGAGACAAAGGGAACATAGGCAGAGAAAACACTCCTAGAAAAATTGCAGAAAATTACACGAAATTGGCTATAGTTTACTCTTGCTAACTCCATGACTACTCTAATTGCAGAAAATTCTAGATTTTCTCTACCAGAAATTGTATACCGATGCAGCAAATCTTACTCGGAGAGCAAAATAAAACACACACCCTAAATTATAGACACAAAAGGAAAATAAATAAAATCAAACAATAAAACCAAATTCAAACAAATTAACGAAAAACAAAAGCGAAACCCTAAATTGAATAGGTGAGACAATGAAAGATACTAACCGAAAAGAACTGCACCTCTGGTCAACCGAAAAGAGATTACTTCGTAGCTTTCCAAAAACAAGAGAACAGTGATATATTGAGATTCAAATCCTGGGGCAATTGTAAATTATTCATCATAATTGATAAATTTAATGGTAATGACTCTAGTTATTCTTTTTTGAAATCACAACCTCCCTTAATATGTTGGGTGGTAAAAAAAATAGGGTTGAAGAAAATGTGTAATGTATCTTAATTGTCACATAAAAAAATACATTTAGGAACTTTAGTCAAGTTAAAGTTATTTGAAAAATTATTTTAGTCATATAATTTCATGGGTAATTAATGTTATTGTCTTGAATATTGTTTTTGTATTTTATCTTATAAAAATATTTTACGAAGAGATTTAAAGTTTAACTTACTACGTTCTTTATAAAGACGAGTCACAATTCAATAATTTAATTTATCAACTAACTTGTGTATGTTCCAAAAAGATTTAATGTTTTTTTCTAACATCTTCCAATATTTAAAAGAAAGTTGTCTTTTATATAATACAAGTCTAATATTTAGATCCATTAGTGTGTCTATATATTTAATATTTATCATCGTTATCTCTTCTAAAATATTGAAAACATGTCTTTTTTTTTTTTTTTAAGATATCACCAAACTATCATTGGATTGTTTCATTTTTATACTATGCAAATCATGTAATAAGTATCATAAATCTTTTGTTTAAAATTTTTAAAAAAGATATTATTCTACTACAACAATTGTGATAATGATATATAGAATGAGATAAATGAGATAAAGAGAATGATGAACATTTCCATAAATGGAGAGTGAACATAGAAGAAATGTTCGAAAATAAAATCTTCTGAAGACAACAGGTATTATGGGCCAACACATATTGAGCCTAAACCGTGTGTTTCGAAAACAACACATGTAATTTATTTATATTAAAAAATCAATATAATAAATAGAGAAGATTTAATATTAATAAACATATACTAAAAAGTAAATAAAATATTCTTAACATATAACCTGGATATTTTTAATTATATAATATGCTTATTCCTAACTTTTATACGCACATAATAGTTTTCATCAAATACTTATATTTGGTTACAGCATATTTTTCATTCATATTACATTATGTTAAACGTTGTAGTAAGTAACACTTAATTAAAATAAAAATAGTATCATATCACCAAAAAAAATGTTTTATTATAGTCTAGGAATACAATTTAAACTATTTCTTTAATCGTTATTTGTTATTTGATAGAACAAACATGGATTTTTATCCGTATTAATTTCCTCCATCTCTAATTGCAAGCTATCATGGTAATCTTTTATTTTCTTGTAAGATTCCTTTTTTAGTTACTTTTGCATTGGTTGGTTATCTGTTTACTGAAATATCATTAATTGGAGAAATAAAGAGTTCAGTTGTACAAATTAAAACTCAACTACTATTTTATTTTCTCTCCACACTTAGAGTAATTTTGAAAAAAAAAAATATTACTATTACAAATAATTTTAATGCTTCCAAAACTAATCAACTTCTTAATAAACATGAATTAGTTATTACAAAAAGTACTATCCATGTTTTAAGAAAGTATTAATACAAACTCCAATTTTTGTTTCCATTTCTTATCTTAATAAATCACGTCTTGCTAGTCTAGTGACTTTTATTGTAAAGTTTTAATCGAAACTTTACTGTATTTTGTATTTCACGTTCACATATAGTATAAATATGTGAAATATATATCACATGATAATTAATAAAAGAAATCACATGATCAAATTTTTCTGCGCAATATCTCTGCTTTCGTCCTTTATATGAAAAATACAAACACATTATATACAATATCATCAACTTTCCCGTGAATTCTATACAACTTTTGAAACACCAATATGCAAATTATGTATCTTACCACACCGATAAGAACTTTGGCTTATGCGGAAAAGAGATGAAAAAAAGGATATATAAAGGCACAAAGAACATTTTTCAGGTCTATTTAAAGCTTCAAGAATGAAGAATAATGAACCAGATTCCCTTAAAAAAAAAACTCACCCAGAGAAATTATGAAAATTCCAAATGCAGACCACACAAGTTGGCCGAAGAATAATATTAGGTTCAAGTGGAAATGATAGGATGCTTCCACTTTCTGAAATGTCCTTTCGTTCATATATTTAATCCCAATGTACGAATTGTGCTTGCGGTTGTTTTCACCGTTGGCTCTTTTGTGCACTTTACGTCATCAGAAAATAAAAAATATGTGCAAGTTCTAATTGAATTTCGTAGATTAATGTGATCTGCATGTACATGGAATCCACTCTACAGACAATCTCATTACTATATGAAAAGTGAATAATAAAAGTTGTCCATCATATTCTTCTTCCTCCTATGTCTTTAGGTTATTATTCTACTAGTTTGTGGCTTTCTCTAATGGCTTCTGGGGCCTACCAAACTTAGCGTGACTTTAATAGATAATTATTTAGATAATCGGTTAATTAATAATTAACTCATTGAACGAAAGGATCAGATATAATAATGAAACGTAAGCATGCATGAAGATAAGGTACTTTAATAATAACAAACAACCAGTATTTTTTTTTAGTTCCAAGTTCTTTGTGGGCTGTGCGTTGCATGCTTTCTAATTTTTCTAACTAGTGTGACAATGATCTCTACTGGTTTTCTTAAGTAGATTTATTTGGAAGATTAATATAAGAGACGTGAATATGATGAATCTCAAGTTAATCTAATCAACTTATATATATTAGAAACTGAACATTATTTCCAATTCAAAATTTTAAAGTATTAAGTTTTATAGGTCTAATGTTTATATAATTTTTATTCTAATGTCAGACTTATGACTTTATATCTAAATTTCTCACAATCATACTTTCAAGTGTGAGTTTGTACAAAACCCTAAATACATGTTGCAAACTTTTATTCTATTTTGAAAGTATTTGATTCATAAATTTTTTTACTTGTATAACATTTTTTACATACGGACACCAATTGTTGAATTTTTTAAAGTCTTTAATATTCACAATCATTTATTAGTTTTTTATTAAAACATAAGAATTTTTATTGTGTATCTGAAAGACAATAAATTCATCAAACATATTATATCACTGTCTACTATATTTTTTTAGTTCACATAATGATTTCTTCAATTTTACAAATATAATCCTCTTTACCTTTCACCTTAAAACATTTAAGTTGACGCATAAGAATATCTTAATCAACATAAGAATCTTTCTTATAGTCAAATAAGCTTTTGTAGGATAGTTCGAGAGAGAACAACATTATTATATCTTCATCTTATACCCTAATGCCCAAAGCTCCCTCAAGATAGAATTTGAGCTCATCAAAATTAGCCTTAAATAGGGCACCCTCCTTCATTCACACAACCTAAACAACCTCCTCTTCAATAAAAGCTTGTTACAAATTAACTTTGTCATGAACAACTTCTCAAACTTCACCTATAATGTTGCAAAGTCTTCTCTTCTGCAACTTCATGAAGAACCTCATGTGACAACAACATAAGGATTATAAAATGAGTCTTTTCTTTCATCTACTTTATAATTTGATGCTCTATTTGTGACATGTTTTTGAAAACCTGTCATACCTCTTGTTCCTTAATCAAGATCCTCATCCTGATTCTTCATAATTTGAAATTGTTCTTCTCCTTAAATTTCTCAATATTGGGTGTCATGGTTATCTTTCTTTCAAAAATCTTGATCACAAACATGAAACAAGATCAAAACTAACTCTAATTCTAGTTTATTGAGCAACACTAAAAGTTGAAATGTAACAAAAAAAAAAACAATATAATTGTGAATCACACCAAGAGATGAGAAACAAATAACTCACAAAATAAGATATATATAAATAAAATTATCTCGTTTACTAAAATTATTTTGTTGTGAAAGATACTTCATTGTATATACAACTAAGCTCCACAATAATTATAAATTAACCTTATATAAGATAACACAATAGTTATTAGTTAAAAATACATATTAACTACTAACTAGAATAATGTAAAATAATATTCACAAGAGTAATTAATTCATTAGAAGATCTACATTAATTCAATAAATGCTCATATTAACAAACAAGTTGTATTAACTCACGAACTACCCATAATAATAAACAAGTTTAATTAATCTAAGCCATACTCTTATCCTTAATAAACTTAAATGATTACGAGACAACTCTTCTAACTAACAACATGAATAATTATCACATGTATAATCCTAAAAGAGTTTAATATACCAAGATTTATCATACTTTTAGTTGTTTTATAATTGATTAGCTTATGGAATCATTCCATTTATTTTTCTCTCCGAACACTATTCTATAACAATGATCAAGAACAAGGCCTGAAGAAGAAAAAGATAACTAACTTAAATCAAAGTATAAAAGTAAAAGTGACGTAAATTGATGTCTGTACAACAAGTACTTCATATTATTATCATGTGAATACGAAAGTAACATATTTAGTGAAGAAAAGGGGAAAATTGAAGATTAGATGGAATGCAAAAAGGGCATTTGGACCCACAGCACTGAAAACTAGACACTGTATAGATTGCAAAGTTCTTCTTTACATTCATATATATGTCAATTGTCATGTGCTGAATATATTGAAAAAATATCAAGGGGACAAAAAAGTTATCACCATAGGACCTTTTTCAAACCGTGTTTGCACACAGTGACAACATTTCACGCCCCCATCCATTCTCCATCCGAACCAGCTGCGAAGCAATACAATCTCGTTGGTTCAAAACGGGGCGTACCACATTCCTACGAACTATAAATGAATATAAGTTTCATGGTAAATAAAAATAAGAAAATTAGAGTAATATTGAAGAAAAAAATTCAAAAATTCAATATTTGAAGATTTTAAATTAAAGATACTGTTATTTTTTTATGAGCCTAACTTACGTCTTATTGTTTGTGAAATTTTTTTAATATTTTTCTTTTCATTGTTAGGATTTGAGTGAGTTTAAATTTTATCTTGAATAGAAATCAGAAAGTTAAGTTATATAAAATGACCCGCAAACCTAATTTATTATGTTTTGTTTAGATGAATAGATGGATTTAAATGGATTTAAGAAGATTTGAGAGAATGAATTAACTTATTTGGATCAAGGGATAGATAGTGAGATTTGAAGAAAAAGTTAGTGAGTGATTAATAAATACGATATTTTAATTTTAAATTGATAAAAGTGTAAAATAACAAATTTATTCTGTCTTTCTTTGACTTTCTCTACACATATAGAAGGGACATCTCTCCTAAATTCATCCTTTCATATCTCACCAAATACTTTCATCCAAAGAAATTTAATTCCACAAATCTCTGTCCATCAATCCCAATCTATTGTAAACAATCTTATCCAAACACTATGTTAAAGTTTTGAGTGGGTTGAAGGTAATTTCCTTCCGATTCGATGATTTGTATAAGTGACCGACTAATTTAATTCCTGATTTACTATCTTTTTATAAAGTTATTGTAGGAGATCCCACGTCAACTAGAGCTAAAACTTTTTAATAATTTATAAGTGGATGCAAATTTCGTCTTATAAGTCAGTTTTGTAAAGTTGAGTTGGACTTAGGATCACTTTTGAAATACTATAACAAAATTGTTATTAAGCATACCATAATATTCACTATTAAACTATTATTAAATTATCCTTACATATAATAAGTTTCACAGTTAAGTTATATAAGTTTCGTTCCGGAGTTGTAGAGGAGTTTGTTTGACTTAGTAATCCAATTAGGTAGTTTGTATAGAAAAAATTAAAATATACATATATTACGGTACGGGGGAGGTGGAGACAGGGACAAGATGCAACCAAAATTGAGTTTTGATTCATAAAAGATTTTGAAAATTGTAATAAATGAGTTTTCAAATTTTATTTTTCTCATAATTGAGTGGGTACGCATCGTTGTGGAAAGCAGTAGCTGTGGTTAAGAAAAGGTTGAAGACACTCTTTTTGTCCGAACGTGTTGTGTTTGTGAATAACAACCCAATTATTAACGCACATAAATATCCAGTAATTAAGTAGGCTCCAACCCTGCGCGGACAATTTTGTCTTTTCACCAGCCACGCCATATGGGATACATCGCATTCACCTATGATATCATATAGGGATATTTAATTGTAGCTTGGAATTAGAATAAAGTGCTTCTCAGCTCATGAGCTCCACCTGTTTGGCTCAACATAAGACAAAGCGCCAGCGTTTAATGATAACGGGTTTGTGTAAGAGATCCGATCAACAGTGTTACGTTACCACATGTGGTTTCTACCAATCGCGTTTGCCAGCAGAAAACGAGGTTTGGAGAGTGGAAAATAAGCTTCAAATTGTTGGACCAAACAACCCTTATCTACCACTTCTTTAATTTTCCTTCCCTTCATCACCTACACACTTGACTTCATTTTCTTTCCTATTCTTTCACTTTCAAGGTACTCTTCTCTCTCTCTCTTTCTCTCTCTGTCTCTCTCTTTCTGTCTATTAAATTCGGTTATTGATGTGCGTAATGTGGAATCGCTTATCGTCATTCGTGTGTGACATGTGAGAATTTGTTATTGGCTTCTGCTTGTTCGTTGCTTATGGCTGTTTTCCGTTCAGGTTGCTATATGGATTTCCAGGAAATTGAGTTTGTTATTTTTTGATGAAAGGTTCTGTTCCTTACGGAATCGGAACCGTGGAATTAATTGCCTAATCGTGTGATTCTATTTACTGTTTGTTGTTGAGTGTTTTTGGAGTGTTTGTATGTTTTGAAATTGAAGGTGTGCTGAGTTTTTCAGAAACTGGTTGGTTGAGCTTTGAGTTTGGGTGGTGTGGTAGGGCTGTGTTAAGAAATTGGAATAGCACTTATTGCTTGACTGTGCGATGGTGTTTATAGCTTTGGTTTTTCAATCCTGAAGGACGTGAACAGAGTCTAATTTCAGCAACTCTTTTCGGTTTTTGGCATTTTCTCTGCTTTTTTAGGACTCGTCACCTTACAACTACTCTATTTTTTGTTGTAATTTGTGTTTTAGTCGCTTTATATTTTGTGAAATAAACTGAGTTTTCCCATGATTTGGTAAAATGTTGTAAATTGTTCAATTTTTCAAGACTCTCTGCAGTTTGAAAGTTTACTTTCCTAGGCTAAGTTGTTCTTCCATTTTATGTATGCATATTTTGAATTTCATTTTTGTTTGGTTCTCTTAACTTTTATCAACTTCCATCTATTCTTTTGGTTTATATTGTTGTAGTTGTGGTGTCTGTTTAATTGTTTAATGTTTCCCGAATTAAGACTATTATAGCATATGATTTGGTCTGGCTATTTATTTGAAGGAAGTAGGGTATTTGTCTCTGCTTTTTAGAATTAAATTTGCTTCTTTCTATACTCTCTTAAGCTCTCTCCTAGGCGCTTGATAATTATTATTTGTCCCCCTTTTTACCTGACATGAATGTGGATCTTTTCAGGTTTGTTTGTTTATTGACATATATCTAATTTGTTTTATTTTTGTGACTCCTCTTCTCTAGTCAGAAGGCCGAAGAGTTTCAAGGGTCAAACTCTTGGTAAGATTTCCTATATGCAACCTCTTGTCTTGTAGCTGTTGAGAATTCGGGATAGTTATAATTCTATAAGGAAATATTCCTTTTGATCATTATGCATGTCTGGCCCTGTGGCCACAGTTGATAATTTGGATGGAGCACTTTCTTGTGCAGAGAGAACAAAATCTCTTGATGCCATTTCTGAAATAGACCGTACATCTATATTGACTAACGGTGAAGCTGGTCATTCCTCTGAAGTTGCTGGATTTAGAGTTGGGGAACTCTCGCTTCCTAATGGAGAATCATATTGTGGGTCCCTTCTTGGTAACATTCCAGAGGGTCAGGGTAAGTATGTATGGTCAGATGGTTGTGTATATGATGGTGAGTGGAGACGGGGGATGAGAAATGGATTTGGGAAAATACAATGGCCTTCTGGAGTAATGTATGAAGGTGAGTTCTCAGGTGGCTATATCCATGGTACAGGAACATATATTGGCCCAGATAATCTGACCTACAATGGTCGGTGGCGATTAAATCTTAAACATGGGTTGGGTTATCAAGTTTATCCAAATGGAGATATCTTTGAAGGCTCTTGGATCCAAGGAACACCGGAGGGTCCAGGCAAGTATACCTGGGCCAATGGAAATGTATATTTGGGAAATATGAAAGGTGGGAGAATGTCAGGAAAAGGAACTCTCACCTGGGTAAGTGGGGACACATTTGAAGGGAGCTGGCTAAATGGGATGATGCATGGGCTTGGGGTATATACATGGAGTGATGGAGGCTGCTATGTTGGGACTTGGACAAGGGGTCTAAAAGATGGCAAAGGAACCTTCTATCCAAAAGGTAGCTGTCTTCCATCAGCACAAGAAATATATCTCAATGCATTGAGAAAAAGAGGGCTGTTGCCAGATTTGAGAAAACAGAAACAGGTACATATTCATCACGCTGCTTCAGTTGATATGGGAGATGTCAAGGTCGGTGAGAGTCAGAGATTGAGTCATGTTTCATCTGATAAGCTAGCCAAAGGAAACCTGTTAAATCTGGAACAATCTCGCAGCAAAAATATTTCTCTTGAAAGGCGCTGGAGTCTTGAGGTATCTATTGAGAAAGTGATTGCACACGATTCAAAACTAGGATCAACAGATTCTATAGCCGAAAATGGAGATAAAGTCCCAATTTTGGAACGCGAGTACATGCAAGGTGTGTTAATAAGTGAGTTAGTTTTAAATAATAGTTTTTCATCAATGTCTAGAACGGCAAAACAGCTTCAAAGAAAACTTGCCAGAGAAATTAAAAGACCCGGTGAAGCAATCATTAAAGGTCACAGGAGCTATGATCTGATGCTTAGTTTGCAGCTTGGAATAAGGTAAAGGGCACTACCTTGACCTTTTGCACACACATTAAGGTTTAGTTGTAACCAAATTTAACAATGCTCTGTGATTTTTATTTCTGCATTTTTTTTTTGTTATTCCCACAAAAAATACAAGATGGATCCAAGTTGGAAGGAGTCCAGGCAGGCATGAAGGCACGTGATTAGAATTTTCATTTTCTTTTAAATGAGAACTTTTAAATGGATGGGGTTTTGTATTTATCAATCATATTAATGGTCAGTTTTGCCTATTAAAAAAAATGTGATTATTGAAAATAAAATTACAAATATGTCATTTTGGTAAAATATTTCAGTTTAGAAACAATTAAATGCTGAAATGGTTAATCATCAAAACCAAACACTCTTTTTACATCTATAATTATTACTAGTCAAGTGACAATTTTTTTTATTACTTGTCTAAATCAATAATTACTTTTGGCAACTTTCCCACACCAGAAAAAAGGAATTCCATTTGATATTGGGAATAACTTGACAATTGAAAGATGTTTCCTCAGTAAACAAATGTTTGCTTCTTAGCTATATTTCACCAATTTTCTATAGAACTTAGATGAATATTTTGTATTTCCTACTTCTATCAATGCATGATGACTCAAGTGGTAACCATAAACAATAAAAACACTTAATCTACCTACTTTAGAAGGAAAAAAAGAAACGTTATACTGGACTATCCATTATTGCTTTTGCTTGGATTTTAAAATAAGTAATGTCAAAACGGGTTCAATATGGCTAGGTATACTGTGGGAAAGATTACACCTATACAGAGGCGAGAAGTTCGAGCATCAGATTTTGGTCCTAGAGCCAGCTTTTGGATGAATTTTCCTAAAGAAGGTTCTCAATTGACACCTCCTCATCAGTCAGAGGGTTTTAAATGGAAAGACTACTGCCCTATGGTGTTCAGGTGCGTATTAACACTTGTTTAGGCTTATTTCTTTTGCGAGGCCACTGTATCATTCTGGTATTCCCTAGGTATGCATGTAACAAAATCTTGTTTTTCATATGCAGCTTTGGGTCTGGCATTACTCTATTATTAGTGTTTTGTATATCTATAGAGGAAGTGTTTATAATATTCATATCCTCAGCACCTAATTCAATAATCTGATTGGGATTTGAGTATTATGGGATGCCTAAGTGTCATATCAAGTAGTATAAGATACTTGATGCTCTTTAATACCTTTTTCTTAGGGTGGGCTCTAAGTGTTAGGTGCTTATCAATTGGCATTAGAACTGGTTGCCGATGTCTCGAAAAGGGTTACCTACAAAGGGGTTTTACCAATGAGGGAGTCAGAGTGACGTGTTGGTTAGCAAGAACATCTTGTCTTGTCATGCTTCTAGTTATTCTTCCAGGAATGATGAGTTTTTGCTCATTTCTTCTTCCTTGTTCATGTACTCACCTGTACTTGTACAACATATTTTTTATGCACTTGATTCTAAGTATCCATGTCAAATTGGCTAGTTGATAATTCTGACTTGAATACTATCATGAATAATTATTGTATTTTATATTGTGTAGGATCATCATGCATTCTTTTTAGTGATAAATATGGAAATAAAAGATAAGGAATAAAGCCAAAAATCACTAATCATAATAGAAATTGGCCTAAAACTTTTTACACTGTATAGCCGCCTTTTTCTCCTTTCTGTTTTCCTTTCAGTTTACTTGTGATTGTTATATATGACCTTGTGGCCTGTTGTAGGAATTTGAGAGAGTTGTTCAAGATTGATGCAGCTGACTATATGATGTCCATTTGTGGAAATGATGCTTTGAGGGAACTTTCTTCCCCAGGGAAAAGTGGTAGTGTCTTTTTCCTGTCTCAGGATGATCGATTCATGATTAAGACACTGCGAAGATCTGAAGTAAAGGTATTTTTATTTTATCCGTATCTTCTTCATTGGCATTTGTTGCAGTTACAAATATCTATAACGGTCTTGGTGGGGGCTTGTTTCTACTTGCTGTATTTTGTAGTTCAAAATACATTATACACATAGTACCTATACAGATACTGAGGTTGACATTAATGGAAATCTGCATCTAATAGTATTTCAGATTTCCATCCACCTGTTTGGCTTTGGCATTGTTATCCCTTAGCAGTGACGCACTTGCAACAAGGCTGATGATGACATCATTGTGCACTAGTGATGGTTAAATGTATCACAAATTATAAAAGTCTAAACTTGGGATTAAATATCAATAATAGGGTTCAAATAAAACAATATTAAATCTACACACACACTCATAAAACATAAGTTATATAGCATAGTCTCATTAATTCAATTCCGATTTTGTTGACTGTTTCAAAGGAGTTCCAGTTTCTGATATGTAGAGAAACTTGACATCTTTACCACATTCTTGATTTTTTGTTACTTTTTCCTTTTGAATTCTCTGTTTTTTTTTTTTTGGTTTGATTTGTGTATGATATTTTATGCTTCTCCTAACACTTATTGAATGTTGAATAAATTCTTGGAGCATATGCTTTCCTGCTTAGTAATGATATTTTAGTGTTCACTTGCTCTTCTCTACTTTTCTTTTTGACAATAAAATACAGATTGTATTAATTAAATTTTGAAATATAGGTTCTTCTTAGAATGCTTCCAGACTATCATCATCATGTGAAGACATATGAAAATACACTTGTCACAAAATTTTTTGGTCTGCACAGGATTATACCTTCCAGTGGCCAAAAGGTAATATGCATTTTTCTGCACCTGAATAGTTTGAGTATTTATCAATTATTATAACCTCAACTTTGATAAAAATGGCACCAAAAATTAAAAGAATTTACACCAACAATGCACAGAGATAGATGGTAGATGTCAAGAGAGAGAAAATGAACCGTGAATTTGTATTGATTACTAGTAAGTCAGAATCTCATCACTCAATGAGTTTCCAAAACCTGCCACTGCAGTAATAACATTGCTATTTATGCACTATAATTGCCTAACTGACTGACTTGTGGGTCAGTTAGGTTTTTGTTCTAATTTATTCTAGAGTATAGTTTAGGAATAGGCCTCACGTTCCGGACAATACCTCTCGAAAAAGATCCACCTTGTCATCAAGGTGAAAATGAGGAAAGGCTTGTTTTAGAGGAGATGCTGCTTCCCAGGTATCTTCACAAGGAGGGAGGTTGTGTTACCTGATCAAAACTTCTAAATCATCCATTGCTACCTGTCTGATATCCAACACTTTTGCTGGTTGAACCTGGAGCTCCATATCATCTGCTAAGGTCAGGGGTAGAGGTCGAATAAACTGTGGTGGCTGACTGCCTTCTTTAGGAGAGACACATCAAAAACCAAGTGAATCCTATTATCCTATGGTGAATTCGGCTTATCTACTTGACCAATTCTATCCAAAATCCGAAAAGGACCATAAAAACTAGGACAAAACTTTTGGTTAGGTCTTTTAGCCAGCCAGAGCATCTTATGGGGCCGTAACTTGAGAAAAACTCAATCTCCCACGGTATACTCCATGCCTCTCCTATGCTTATTAGCCTGCATTCTCATTCTGTCTTGGGCCTTCAAAAAATGGTGACTTAAATCACCTGACAACTCATCACATTGTTGAGTTAACTTGTTGACCTCTTCCACTTTTAAAGGAATGGTTGTCCCTTTCAACCAGGGTCAAGTGTGTCCATACAATGCTTGAAAGGTGTCATTGCACTAGACACATTGTTTGTAGTGTTGAACCAAAACTCTACCCAACATAACATATCTGGCCAAACCTTTGGTTTAGTTCCTAAGTACAACATAAATAAGCCTCTAAGCGTTGATTAAACACTTTTGTCTAGTAATCTATTTGTGGATGGTATGTAGAACTGTAATTCAATTGTGTTCCTGGTCTCTTAAAGAGTTCTCTCCCAAATTGGCTTATGAAGATTGAATCCCATATTTGATACAATAATAGAGGACAATCCATGTAAATGAACCACTTCCTGAATAAAAGTGGCAGCAAATTAAGCTGCATTAAAAGGGTGGCCGAGGGAAGTAAAAGAGCATATCTAGTTATCCTATCCACCATAACCAAAATAGTGTCCTTTCCCTTAGCTCTAGGCAGGCCCCAATGAAATCTGTTGAAATATCTGACCACACTTGTGAAGGTACCAACAAAGGATAAACCAACTGGAGGTGATGCTTCATACTTGTTAGTTGGTAGACCTCACAACTGCTAACGTATTCTTTTATTTGCTTCCTTGTACCTTCCTAATACACAATTGTTGGATATTCTCTTCGAGGTTCTAAAGAAAATAGAATGACCCCTGCATATCTATGAAATTCTTCCAGTAGAGATGGGATGGAGACTGATATCTTGGATAAAATAATTTCCTCTAGAAAAATAATTGTCCTTCTTTTAACACGAAACCTGCATGTCAATCAGGGTTTGCAATCAAATCTTGCATAATAGCTCTTAAATGTTCATCTTGTTGAACCTCCTTGCCCCGCTCTTACCAATCATCAAATTTCAACCAACTAATACCGTTGAAATCTTCCTAGAGAGTGCATCTGCTGCCATATTTTGTTCTATGGGTCTGTATCATACCCAATTAATTTGGTGGCCCGTCTGAGTTGATCACCTGTTAATAGCCTTTGATCCTGCAAAATTTAAGATTTGTGATATGTAACAATAGTGAAATGATTGCCCAACAGATACTGCTTCCATTTTTGCACTTCTTGCACCATTGACATTAGTTCCCTTTCATACACAGATTTGTCTTGGGACTGTGTGGAGATAAGGCTTTACTCCAAAAAGCTAGGGGTCTCCCCTCTTGTGATAATATTGCTCCCAATCCTTTACTAGAAACATCTGTTTTGATAGTATATGGCTTTGAGAAGTCTAGGCAAAGCTGTAATGGTTTGCTTAACTGTCTCTGTCAGAAAAAATGTTTCTGATAATATTCTTAGAAGAGCAATTGCTCTTAAATACAATACAAAAAACTTAATAACGGAAAATCCTAATTTATGGTAGACATTCTATCCCTATAATTCAGGATCAATGATCCTTACAATAAATATAAAATATACTCTCACTCAGCCTATTAATCCTCCTAATTATGAAATGCAATTAAATCTCCTAATTATGTAATTAAAATATTACTTGCAGCATAAATCAAGGGATTCTGAATGTCTCAAGCTTCTTGAGCCTCTGAATACCATTTGAACCTACCTTTTTCAACAATTTAGTTAAAGGGTTTAGACATCATATCCTTTCATGATGGGCCTATAGTAACCCATAAGGCCTAAGAAACCCCTCAAACTTGTAATATCCTTAGGCTTTGCAGAAACTCCCATGTAATATGCCCCGATTACTCTAAACTTCTTTGACCAAATGTGCACTTATTGATCTTCAATTCATTATCACTCAATATTTGGAGCACTTGTGTTAACCGCTCCACATGAGCTATTAAATCCTTGTTGTATATCAGGATATCATAGAAAAAAAAAAAAATCAACATAAACCTGTGCAAATAGATTTTAAGCATGTCATTCATCAAGTTTTGAAACATGGAGGGGGCATGAGTCAAACCAAATGACATGACCAAAATTTCATATGTCCCTCATGTGTTCTAAATTCTGTCTTCTGCACATCTTCATCCCTCATCCTTATTTGATGATAGCCAGCTTTGAGGTCAAGTTTTGAAAACACTGCAACCCTCAATAATTCATTCAACAACTCTTCTACAATAGGAATAGGGAACTTGATTCCAATGGCAATCTTGTTCAAAGTCCTATAGTCAACATAAAACCTCCAAGCACCATCCTTCGTTTTTACTAATATAAGGGGGCTAAAATACGGGCTTATGCTAGCTTAATTATTTCGTCCTCTAGCATCTCCTTACCTAACTTTTGAATATCAGTCTTTTGATAATGAGGATTCCTGTATGGTTACAAATTAGGAATTGTTGATCACTCCTTCAATTGGATTGCATGATCCTGCCTCCTTTTTGGAGGGAGTCCTTCAGAGAGAGTTGAAACACTTCTGGAAATTGATGCAACGCAAGGTCCACATCTGTCCATAATGGAATTCTTGTGAACCTCTCAAATTGATCTTGGGTTGCAAGATTCTCATCATGGAACCAACTAAGTGCCATCATTCCAAAGAAACCAATACCGCTTTCGTCTTCTCTTTCTCTGATGCTCCTCTAATTCAGAAGTATCTCTTCAATTGATGGGCTCATCCATGTACACCTTCCAGTGATCTTGCAACTCCAATCTAAACCTTCTTTGCTTCTGAATCTGTTTTATCGCTCCTCTTCTTTGATTTGTTGTTCTTCAAGCCTCCTTACCCTCTCTACATCTGATTATCCATCTTCTGAACTATGTTTTCCATCATTTCTCCAATCCTCGCAATGTCTTTGTTAGAATCTTGATTCTGATTCCAGCATTTTCTCTACATTTCCATTCTTCCTTCCATTTTCTTTTTCACTTATTGAAGTCCTCTACTTGCCTCACTTGCTTTAATTCTTGATGACCACAACTCCAAGATTGGAGCTTTGATTATACAAATGGTACCAAGAATTAAAAGAATTTATAACACAACACAGAGGTAGAGTTAAAGAGAATAGAGAGAAAAAAAAAAATGAATTGTTATTTTGTATTGATTACTAAGAATTCAAGAGTCTTAACACTCTCCCAAAATGAGTTTCGAGAAACCTGCTACTGCAATAATTACATTTCTAATTTATACACTAACTGTCTAACTGATTGAGTTGTCGGTAGTTGGCTTTGTTTGTTGGTATTTCTTCTATTCTACACTTTAGTAATAGGCCTCATGTTCCTAACAAACTTGCATTTTAATACTTGCAATTCCCGAATGCCATAAGGACAAGATTTTTCACAAAGCAAATGCACCTCATCAAATATTTGAACCCATCACGACTTAACGTCTTGCAAAATGACTTAACAATCTTCATTAGAATGCTAATATTTATAGATAATTCTCTGTTTTGCAGTTTCGCTTTGTTGTGATGGGAAATATGTTCTGCACAGAATTAAGGATCCATAGGAGATATGATTTGAAAGGTTCATCGTGTGGACGTTCTTCAGACAAGATAGAAATTGATGAGAACACCACTCTTAAAGATTTGGATCTGAACTACTGCTTTTACTTGGAACCATCTTGGCGGGAGTCTTTATTGAAGTAAGTGATACTATATATTTTCTTTAATTTTGCATTTGCTTTATGTTTCTTCTTTACATAAAATATTTTTTATTGCTAGGAATATAAAGAAAAAGGTGGATAACTTACTCTTTGTTTACAAAGCAACAAAGAACAAAGCAAATAGAAACAAATGTGTATTTCTTTTAATTTGTACATGTAGGTTTATGAATCAAATGTCTCTTTCGGTGCTCCGTTGACACATTCTAATATTGTATAGAATGAATATATACAATTTTTAAGGAACAGGTCTTTTTTGTCCCCCCTCCCTATACAGATGTATTGTTAGTTAATAAAAATAGGAATTGCTTGTGTTTGTTTGAATTCCAAAATTGTCTAGTGAGTTTACCCAAATTTTATTATGTACCACGCTTTTTGTTTCAAAATTGAATATTGCCTCTTACCGTCTTGGTCATACTCATTGTGCAGGCAAATTGAGATTGACAGCAAGTTCTTGGAATTACAACAAATAATGGATTACAGCCTCCTTCTTGGTGTTCATTATCGAGCTCCCCAGCAGCTACGTCCATACAACCAAAGTAGAACTATAGATGGATTGGCAATTCTTGCAGAGGAAGGTGGGTATTTTGATCCAGTCTAAAAAACTAATGATTTGTGATTTGCCTTTGTATGGTTGGTATTTATTTTGGGCAGGTATTTTTAAGTATTTATATTGAGGTGTCTAAGATGTTTTCATGCATCAGAATGAAACTAATGACCTGGAACGGAGAGACTATAAAATAATGCTATTCCCCTAGTTATTGATGTGACTAGTAGACAATATAAACATAGGTTGTTTTAGTTTCATTAGGCAGGGTAGCGGATGAAAATGAGGGCTATTTCTGGAAATTCCTTTTTCTTATCCCAGGTTCTATTATGTTTTTAGTTGTTGATTTATTGGTGAAAATCTCTTCATTTTTTCTCCACTCAAATTGTTCAACAAGTGGCATTTGAGTTGATGGTTTGTCTTTGTGACCACCTAAAATAAGTACAATATGAAATGGGTACTGGATTTAAGGTTCGTGAATCCTTTGTATCAAAAGTCTTTCTAATAGGAGTCTCAGGAAAGTGTGTCTGGTTATGGTAAATGACGATACAAGTAAGATTTATTACTAAGGTACAATTAGAAGTCACCACTAAGGTACTTGTGGTTAGAAAATGTTTCAGCTCAAGGAGGAATGTAATAATGTAGAAGAGATTTACACTTGAAGGGAACTTCATCAATGTAAGGAAACAAAGAATTATTTTATTGATAACAAACCCACCAATTACATTTTCATTACCTCTATTTGTAACAACCAAACTTTTTGAATAAGGAAATAAAAATGTTACCATGCATGAATAAGAAGATTCTAAAGATATTTTCTCCTAATCACTATGGAGATATTGGAGATATTTTTGTCCTAATAATTTTTTATTTACAACACTCTCCCTAAAGTTGGTAAATAAATATTGACCATTCCCAACTCGCCTGCAAGATCCTAGAGTTTGAACCGATGAAGACCCTTAATGGAAATGTTTGATATCTAAAGTCCTATAGGAACAAGGCTTGTAACTACAACACCTCTGTCAAGATTATCTTTGATGAAGTGTGTCAATTTTAATATGTCTGATACCATCATGTTTTCCTGGATTATTGGCGATACTCATGGATGATTTGTAACTAAAATATAATTGCATAGGGATGTCATCTTTTATTTTCAGTTTATCTAGTATGATTTTCATCTAGAGTCCTTCACACACACCTTGAGCAAAGGCTCGAAATTTAGTTCTGGCAATTGTACCATGTATTTTGCTTCTCAAGGTTACCATACTTTCTCCAAGAAACATACATACCCAAAGGTTAATTTTCTATTAGTAACAAAACCTACATGGTCTGCATCAATGTATATCATTAGGGTTAAAATGTCTTCTTTCTTTGACTACAAGTATTGAGGAATTTTGTCAACTAGTTGCATATGTCTTTATCTAGATCATGCATAAATTGGCTTACTACACTAATTGCATAAACAATGTTTTGTCTCAAAATAAATAAGTTTTCCTACCAAATACCTCATTGTATCTTTTCTATAGGAGAACTCTCTTCATTTCCAATTTTATGATTTTGTTCGATAGGAACTCCTAAGGTTCTGATCTTAACTTACCTGTTTCTTTGAGGCAACCAATTACATATTTTCTTTGGAAGAGGAAAATCCCCGTTTTGGAATATTCTTTCCTAACTTCCAAATTAAACAATCTTCTTGCTCTGAAGTCAAAGTGGGTTCTTACCTTTTTTGACATTTTTCACCAAAGAATTTGTATTCTTCTTCCTTAATGTGGGTTGGTTTGGTCCCATTTGTGATGGTCATCACTTAGGTCTTGAGCATCTTGTAAAAATAGATATGATAATGATAAGAATAAGAGCTCCTATACTTCAAGTGCTTTCTCTCTCTAAAGCGGAGGTTGACAAAAAAGATTTTGTTTCATGAAAGGTGACATCAATCATTGCTTCGATGATGATAATATTTGTATTGCTTTTTGTTAGAAGGATAACCAATAAATACACATTTAAGAGCTCTAGGATCTAATTTACTACTATGAGGATTATGAGAGTTAACAAAAACAATACATCCAAATACTCAACTAGGTAAACTTGACACTAGAGGAGAAGAAGGAATAGAAGACATTAGAGATTCAATAGGACTAATGTCATTTAAGAAACAAGAAGCTAACTTGTTGATAAGGTATGTTACAGTTAACACAACTTCTCCCCGATAGGTTTTGGAAACAAACATTTGGAAAAAGAAGGGCTCCAGCTACTTCTAAAAGATTATGATTTTTCCTTTTTGCACCCCATTTTATTATATTGTTTACACATGCTAGTTCATGAATAGTACCATTATCAAACAAAAATTTGAAAAATATTCACATATTCAATACCATTATCATACCTAATTCTTTTGATGATTTTTCCAAATTGATGTTGGACAAGAAGGAAAAAGTTAACAAAGACTTCAAAGACCTTAAAACCTTTCATAATTTATGTCGATGTGGCACAAGTGCCATCGTCAATAAAAGTAACACCATTTTGTGTAAAAGTAGATTCTAAATGGGTCCTCAGACATCAAAGTGAGTTAAGTAATATGAGAAATTACTCTTTTTACTACAAATGGGATATGGTGCACAATGATGCTTTGACTATTGACAAATATCACATTTAAAAGACTCTTTGGTAAACAAACAAGGGAATAAGGATTTATTAAGGTTGAATAAGGGATATCTAAGTCTTCTATGAGGAAGCCATATTTGGGAACTTATCCATGTTTTAAATGTTGCTTGCTGGCTTATAGTCTTTGTTTTGTTTTGGTCCTTGGACTCCAATAGATATAACCTACTTGGCTCCTTAGTAATTAAAATCATCTTCTTCATGCTAAGGTCCTGAAACACAATAGGAACAGAAAAAAAATTACTAAAATATCCAAATCTTCTATTAGATTTTGTACATAAATAAGACTATTGGATAGTTGTGAGATATATAAATCATTCTTTAATATGATTTTAAAGTTATATTCTGGTATATGCATATGGATACAATATCACTATTTGCAATTGTATTGAGTTGTTGTCTAGTGATTTTGACGTAACGAATTGACGAATATAAAAAATGGAGTCATGTGATCAATCTTTCTTTAATCGAGAATCCAATTACCTAAGACACAAGACCAACAATTTCGAATGTACTCTCACCTTTCATAGATAGGATATATAGTCCAAAAGACTTGCTCATCGATTCAACCATTGTTATCAGACGACCACATTCTTTCTTATAGGCTTCATACTAGAAATTGAAAAAAGAAATACACAAAACAAAGAAGTAAAAATAAGAACCTGTTTGGAAAAAGAACAAAAACAACTCCGATCTACTCAAATCAGAGCCAAATGGGACGTTACCACCCCTTGAATTAGGAGGTCCTGACAACATTATTCGTCATGGCGACAGCTGGCCTACCATTGACCTCAATGGCAGCGGTGATGGCTGTTTACTTAGTTAGGAAATAGGGCTCCGAAAATCAGGAGCTTTGACGCCAACTTTAATTATGTAAGGAAATAAAGAATTACTTTTTTGATAAAATCACACCAATTACATTCTCATCATCTCTATTTATAATACTCAAACTCTTTAAAGTAAGGAAATAAAAATATGCTAAAATAAATTTGAAGATTCTAAAAATATTTTCTCTTTATCACTATAGAGGTATTATGGATATTTTTATCCTAATAATCCCATATTTAGAATAATAGGTTTGGCTTATGTTTAGATTTTCTTCTTAAACTGTAAGTCACGATTATTAGGAGCAGTGTATTATTAAAACTAGGTCTGGACTGGCTGATCTGAAAGGAACCAGGTCCTTGGCCAGTCCAGTTGAACATGCTGACTCGTTTTCAGTCAACTCTTAACCCAGTGACTGTTTTTTCCTTCTTTTTTTTCCTCCTTTTTTTCCTCTCAACTTTATAGTTTTATTCAGATGCCTCATTTGGTAGACATATGATCGGGGTTTTACGCTACTATGGTTAGGCACCGCAGCATTTTAGAAAGCCTTATAAGCCTATCTATTTGTTTATCTTGTCATTATGCTTTCAAGTTTCAACATGATTTATATTCTTGCTTTTTCTACTAGAATTATTAATCACTGAACTGGTTAATTTAAAATCTTCATTAACAGACCCTCTAGAGGATGAAGCATCCAACTATCCGCAAGGTCTTGTTCTGGTCCCTCGAGGTGCCGGTGATGATAGCGTTGTTGTAGGGTCACACATCAGGGGTAGCAGATTGAGAGCTTCAGCTGCTGGTGACGAGGAGGTGGATCTACTTCTACCCGGTACAGCGAGGTATGGTTTCTTCAATATTTTTACTGGTTTATTTAATGTTATGTATCATTTTCAACATCGTAGTGGTCCTTCTATCCTATTTTTATGTTTGATCCATACACCTCCCAATTCGTTATCACTTGTATGTTCATAAAATATAAACAAAATTGGGATGTTTGACACTTCAACCTTCAAGGATAATTGTGGTGGGACTAAGAAATGATGTAGTCATTGCCAAAGGATGCATACGTGCTCCTGTTTGAAAATTAATTCTCGTTAATCTATCTCAATCACGTATGAAAAGTGATTTTGAAAAGCTAAAAGCTGATTGATAAATTTCATGCTGGAGAAAATACATGTACACTGCCACTCTTCGGTGCTGGAATCTTTATGAATCCTAAACCTCTGTCATGCTCATTGCACATTGATGGACTTGTTAATTACTAGAATATTATGGGCTGAGGGTTTTTCCTACTTATGAACTTGTTTACAGACTACAAATCCAGCTTGGTGTGAACATGCCGGCTAGGGCAGAGCAGATTCCAGGGAAAGAGGAAGCGCAAATGTTTCATGAGGCTTACGACGTCGTACTTTACCTGGGTATAATTGACATATTGCAAGAGTACAACATGACTAAGAAGATTGAACATGCATATAAATCTATTCAGTTTGATTCATTATCTATCTCGGCGGTAGACCCTACATTCTACTCACGTCGCTTCCTAGATTTTATTCAGAAAGTGTTCCCACCACATGAAATGGCAGGATAAGTGTGGGGGTTCAAATTCAACCACTCTATTTAGAGGCTGAACATTGTTGCCACATTTCCTCCATCTGTGCATGTTGTATAATTGACTTTTTTTGACACTATGTATAATTGACTTGAATCTGGTTATTATAGATATGCTAAGTTTTAATTTTCATCTTTTCTTTTTAAATTTTTAATTTAGTCTTTTTAAATTTGAAGTTGACTAAGTCTAGTGCCCTTCGCTTAACACAGATTTAGTTATATTATAAGAGTATGTCAAGTGGAGGGTGTTTAACCCGTTGCTTAACAAAAAAAGTGTGCCTTATAAGAAATTGAAGTGGAACACATCTTTGTGGCAACAGGAGTTCCTACAATTTTAGCAACATTACTTCTACAAGAAGCGCGTGAACTAAAGATATTTTAATAATTTAAAATAGAAACGAGTTTGGGAATCATACTCTTTTCCAGTCAATAGGAAAATTTCCTAAACAAATTTTAATATTATCTATTAGATAAATTTATTTGTCATTCTTAATATAAATATATGAAATAAATTAGCTAATAAAAAAGTGAGTCGAATTGAGTTGTTGAGTTGATTCCTTCTTTGTTGTGGATTAACTTTTGTGTGAGCCTGATTTATTATAACATCCCTATTAACACATGAGGATGTCTAGCGTATGTTCAATTATATAAATCCTTAACTTATTAAATAATTTAAAAAATTGATTTTTTCTTTTCTCTTTAGTTCTTAATTTAGTCTATTTTGAAGAACTTTTTTTCCTTTCACAATTTTTTATTCTCTCTATCGAGAGTTCAACTCATTAGACATCCACTAAATTAATTAAATTTTTAAGATATTTTTCCTCTCAATATTTATAAAATTAATAAATATTATAATTGTCATAAAATTTTAATTATATATAATTATTATATAATATTATGTTCTCTTTACTATAATTTATATTTTTTATACAAATTATTTAATTAGTATTTGAAATAATATAAAAATTTATATCCAAGATAGGTTAGTATAAATTCTTAGTTTAGAAACATGGATAATCAAACCCCTCACCTGCCTGCCCCATTGTCATCGAGGGTGCAAGTCTAATCTAAAGGGCGATAGGGCATTGAATTTGGATTGTAATGGGAGATAAATGTAATTATTGAAAAATATCAAGTTCAAACGCCTAATTGTACTTTTAAGGAATAATAATAAAATATTTTTCACTTTTATTATTTCAATTAGCTTTTTTACTAATTTGAAATCCTTACCTACGGATCAATTTGAAGGAACAAATAACATTGATTTTGGGCCAAATTAATTTTTTAAATACGGCATTTCCTTCAATTCATAGGTACAATTCATGTGAACACATTCGAGGACTTACTTACGAAAGGCCAAAATTTCTAACAAGGGGTAATTGATTTATACTTACCTATTGATATATTAATATAGTATGAATTTACATACGGAACATACGCTGTTGGTCTTAATTTTTCACCCTCATTCGATTACCATTGTCCAAAGGCCACGTAATTGACATGTTTTATATTAGTAAAAAAACTGTGGATCAAATTCCATATAAAGTCTAACTATTTTGATACAGATCAAGTGAATTTTTTAAAATTGGACTGATTATTGAATTATTAAATGACATGTGCATGATCTTGACTCAATTGTGATTGAATTGATATTAATAAATAATAATAATAATAACATTATTTGTCTCTATTAAATATTATAAATATGTATATTTAACTTTGTTTTTACTAAAATTTTATTTCAACCGGATACTAAATCAATCATTACTTCTCGATTTTATTTCATAACATTGGCTTAAATTACAATTGTAATATTTAAACCATTTTAAATTTTATAAGTTTGTAATTGAATTATCTAGATTTGTAAATAATGTTTAATTGGGTTTTCGTACTGTGTGTTGACCTTTGTCAAAGTAAAATAACATATTAATGACCCACGTTATTTTATTTTATTTTAAATCTTTGTATGTTTATCTGAGTATAAATATTTCATGCACTGATAAACAAATGCAAGTATAAGATCCAGTTGGAAAATTTACAAATTTAAGGATAAAATTATAATTTTTGAAATGTGAAAAATTCAAATTACTAATCGATCATTTTTACCATTAATATTTGTTTTGAAAAGGTAACACATAATTTAATGATTTTCATACTTCGAAAAAAATTTAGTTGCACTAATTGAAGAATTGCTTAAATTTGATGGTGAAGTAAAGCATTCCAATCCCAATGCCTTTATCACAATCACAAGTGGTACACAGACTTTGACAAGACCCCATAATTCCAGAAAACGACACCCCCAAAAGGTTGGAAATTCAAACAATAAAATTAGTATTAAATATCACACCATAATATTAAGTAATTCCATCTACTATAGAGACTATTATTGCATGTCTTCTATATGTTTTCTTTTTCATTATATAATTCACTACATCAAATATTAATCTCATTCATCTGAATTATTTCATGATGATTGAATAAGGTTTTCTAAACATTCTTTTAGAAGTCCTATTTTACTATTCTCTGTCACAACTCATCATTTTTTTGCGTTGCTATGCATGTTTTTATTATTATTTTAAAGCATGTAAAAACCTTGAGTAAGTCTTATTTCCTTTTATAAATATATTATAATGGCGTGACTTTAGTAATTAGATTTAAATTAACTTTCTAAAGTATTTAAACTGACTTATTTCAGTTCTTAAATTTTAATTGTATGGATTGAGTCTTTCAAATATAACAAGAGTACAATTTTAAATTTTTTTTTCAGTTAGAATTGACTGATATAACATTACCTTATAGAAGTATTTACACGATTAAAATTATGTAATTATGATATATAAAGACTGAATTGACAAGTAAAATATAAAATTCTTACGGATAAAAGAATACAAGGAATTTAAAAAAAAAAACTTAAAATATCTAAAAATTTAATTGATATCTTTAAGAAAAATTATACTTTCACACCACTATGAATTGCACATTCATTTAATACTAACTTTATTTGATAAAATATTATATAATAATAAAAAATAATAATTTATTTTAATAATTAAATGGTTGTATTTTATTATCAACACTCAACACCATATCTTTAAATTTTAAGGAAATTAAAATCACATCATACACATTGGACGAACTAAAAGTAGCCAAAAATTACAACCTCAAAAAAATGTTAATAAATGCCTACCAAATTAATTTCACAGTTGATTAATTAATTAATTTCCGTTAAATGAATTGTAAAAAAAAAAATTGTATAGAATTTACGTGAGCATTAACAAAAGTGACAGAAGAAGAATAATTCGAAAAACAAAAAGGTTGTCATATAAAAAGAAATTAAGAAAAGAATATATACGTTGTTTTGTTGTGTTAGTTGGTGTGGCGTGTAAACTGATTATTGTTCGTTAACTCAGCCACAGGTAGCCGTTTTCTTTAGCTTCTCTTTCACTCTCTCTCTCTCAAAAGTGAAAACATGAATGAAAGATGCTGCTAAAGTTATACCCTCTTCTATCATTACAGGCTACCTTTTCTCTCTCTCTTCCCACTTCCATAATATAGCTTCCTTTCTTTGTACTTTTCACTCACAAAGATATACATAAATACAAACACAAACACTTTTTTGAGAAACACTTCATTGTTGTCATCATCATCATTCAGAGAGAGAGAGAACAGAGAATGAGTTCTTCTTCTGGTCAGAGCAGTGCCTATGATCTCTCCTTCAAGATCTTGTTGATCGGTGACTCTGCTGTGGGAAAAAGTAGCCTCCTTGTTAGCTTCATCGCCAACTCGGTTGAAGATATTGCCCCCACAATCGGTATTCCATTGCAGCCTTTAAAAAACCATTCTTTCTCACGCTTGCACCTACGTTTTTGGACTTAACCATGAAAATATCACGAATTTTTTTGTTTAAAAGAATAAAAAACGGAGAATTGTGAACTTCTTATGTGGGTTTTGAAGTGTGCTGTTAGGGACCACTTATGACCGTTTTGAGTAGCTGTTTTTTTTACCCTTTCGAGTGAGAGTCCTTCTATGTACTATGTTTTCATTGTCTGTTATTATCGAATCATTGGTCCCTCGGGTATTGAGTTTGCTTAATACTTTGGTTATCTGATATCATTCTGTACAAAATAACTGTTCAATTTTTTGTTTTTTCTATCTGCTTTTATCAGTATGATGTGATGTAATTCTATTTGTTCTTATCTTCTGTTGTTCTGTGTTACGTAGGTGTTGATTTTAAGATCAAGGTGTTCACAGTTGGTGGGAAGAGATTGAAACTGACCATTTGGGACACAGGTAATAATTGCTTGAATATTTAGGTGCTACACTTGTTCACATGAATTGATGCAAACTAGTATATGAAATGTTCCTTTTATTGTCCATCTGTTGAATCATTTTCCCATTGACATATATGGTTGATTGAAGAGGCAATTTCATGTCTAATAATATTACATGTATATTGCAGCTGGACAGGAAAGGTTCAGAACGCTAACTAGTTCTTACTATAGAGGAGCGCAAGGAATCATTCTTGGTATGTTAACAAGGTTTTTGTACATTTTTTTTTTTTCTGTATCGGACTCACTGTAGTGGTTCCAACTAGGACTGAAGCCATTGATAGTAAGGCTTCTGAAGCCACCAGTTTGTGATGAGTGAGATGATTAATGAATGTTTTTGAGCCATTAATATCTTTTTTTTTTTTCTTTTAGTTTATGATGTAACGAGAAGAGACACCTTCACAAACTTATCAGAAGTGTGGTCTAAAGAAGTGGAACTCTATTCAACTAATCAGAATTGCGTGAAGATGCTAGTTGGAAATAAAGTTGACAGAGTAAGTTGTGTTTTATTCTTGTGCAATAATATATGATCCAAGGAAATGAATCGGCCAGTGATTACTGTGAAATCTTTCCACAATGAAGTGTTTGAAAATAAAAATTATGAAATACAATGAAATATGTGGCTGTGAGTTAGTCTTCACTCTGCATTAAGAAAACGAAACACTAGACTTATGCAATCAGCTTTTATAGAAGCTCTCTGATCTAAGTAATCTAACAATGGAGATACATAAATTGATTTTAACTTATGAAAGGAGTTCAATTCATTTTACCCTTTAATTTTCTTCAACTGTAAGTACTAGAGAAGATATAGATAGATGAATGCAGTGGTAGGAGTAAGACCTTGGACAAACGCTGTTATGTCAATTCTCAAATATGAGGCTCCTTTCATACAAAAACTTTATAATTTGGAGCAATGAACTTTAATAACATATACTTCTCATGAGTTCCAGTTCTGTTATGATGTATTTTGTTGAATAATTTATTTAAAATTTGATTTTTTTCTAAGGATTCTGAAAGGGTTGTGACTAAAGAAGAGGGTTTAAAACTTGCCGAAGAGTTGGGATGTCTGTTTTTTGAATGTAGTGCCAAAACTAGAGAAAATGTGGACCGATGCTTCGAGGAACTTGCACAAAAGGTATTAGTTGAAGCATACTATTTATCAATTGATGTTTGTTCCATGTATACAATTTTTCTTTTTTTTCTATTTAACTTTGTTGTAGGGGAACAAATACAGTAACTTAAGTATAAAACACATTTTTGCATAATAATAAGAAGAAATGGAAATCAATGTTTTGTTATGGCAATTATAGTTCTTGCATAGAGAGGTTTTGCATGTTAGATTATTTAGTGTTCATTCTTGAGTTGCACGGAGAAGGGAGGCTTATACTAACTCTGTTGAGTTTTTGTATAATAACATCTCAGCATGTTCAAAAAGATATCAGTTACAATATTATTTGCCTAATAGCATCCTAAGCATGTTGCAAATGGTCTATTGCTAGTGCTTTTATTATGAGACAATCCACAGAAGTACCTAACTTTTGTTTTGGGATCAGTAAGACTAGGTTCTGGAGGGTGAATTCTTGATCTGGGTTCAAGAAATATAGCTAATATTCTAAAAAATTTAAAATTTATTATAAGATGTAATCACCAGTTGGAAAATCAAAATAATGTTGAAAGATTGGAACTGTTATTTGTGATGATAGTGTTGCATGAATAAAAGTTGTATTGTAAATAATTTGCTGTGCATTGGTTTTTCATAGATAATGGAAGTTCCTAGTCTTATGGAAGAAGGATCTACAGCAGTGAAAAGGAATGTTTTAAAGCAACAACAGGAACCCCAAGCATCCCAAATTGGTGGCTGTTGCTCTTGATTGCTGCCATAATTGGTCCCTCAGCTGTACATGTTAACTTCTTACGTAATTTCTTCTATTCTTGTATTTTCTTCACTGAATTAATGGGCAATTGGCAACAATAGTGCCTAGTAGCTTGTATAAATTTCTGTGTATTCTGTTATTGTTTCTGCCCTAAAATTGATCTAAATCCAGATATTATGCAATTGCTGCTTTGTGTGTACCTCTCATTTTACATGAAATATCATATGAAAATTCTCTATTAAAGGCGAAAAAGGCAAAGGAAATTAAAAATCTGAATAAAGAATGAAAGGAGATTTTATTCATTTTGTAAAGACAATTCTAATTTGTTTCCGAAAGCGGAAATCTCATTACATATTGTTCTGGAATAGTCTTTTTATATATGTAAGAATGCTAAATTGCTTTAGGAATATTTTTGAATGAGTATTAATTCATTCTGGAATGGTTTTCCTAGAAAAGAATAAAAATTTTAAGAGGGCGCATCGAAATTTGAAAAGCGCTTAAAAACAATTGGGAGGTCGAAGATGATATTTTGACGGTGCAGGAAGAAAAGATCCATTTCTTTTGTAAAAACTTA
>Ga0099825_1000242_pt1 | contig 50718 bp, 28 predicted proteins | sample SiratroredBW_FD_76838 | JGI IMG/M metagenome (GOLD analysis project Ga0099825, IMG submission 76838) | Root nodule microbial communities of legume samples collected from California, USA - Siratro red BW | ecosystem: Host-associated > Plants > Roots > Nodule | place: USA: California | collected...
ATATATATATATATATATATATATATATATATATATATATACCAAGAACAGTATGAATTGAAATGTAATAGAAATAGCCATGCATTATGGTAAAGACTGACAGTAAGGTCAAGAAGTGTGAAAATTGACAACCAGTCATTTGTACTGTATATTTTTGGATCATCATCTTCTGGAATCTTCTTGTGTGTTATTTGGAACTGTTTCTTACCTTAATTGCAGTTGCTCAATATCAAATTAAAGAATGGTAACGTAATAACGAGATTTGGTAGGGTCTACATCACCTTTTAGTTACTCAAACAACTTGTTCATTGTATCTTCTTCTGTTTCCAGAGTTTCTTCATGGGGTATCATTTTTCTTGAATTTATTGTTTTTAAAGAAACATGGATTTGGCTTTGGCATGACAAGATTATTTCTGCAAAAGCTTATAAACAATTTAAAGTCTGTCCTTTCAGGACCCGCATGAATTTTAATTCCTGTTGTCTATTGTCAATATGTCAGTTTTGATTAACAAATGACCTCGCACATATTCATTATGATGAACACACGTAATCCTTTCTTCGTAAACAATGCACCACCCAACCCAACAACGATGTCTTTTTATCCATTCAGAGGTGGCAACCTTACATTTATGTGGCATTCTCTTGATCCAGACTTGCACTGTCCATGTATAACTATCACGTGGAACTTTTTCTAGCTTACTGATAGATATTTTTTCCTCTTTTGAAGAAGGAAAAAAGTTTTTTTCCAAAATTAAATAGAGAAGATATTATTTCTAAAAAGAAGTTAAAGATAAAATAAACTTTTAAGCCAAAGAAAAAAAAAATCCAGTGTCAATTAGTATGATATGCTTGACTAGTTTATAAATGCTTTTATGACAATAATGGCATATCACTATCTCTTGTTTTCTTAGTGGTCACGTTACTGTCTCTTGTTTTCTTAGCAGCTACGACAGGTACACTAGGTTGTAAAAGTAAATTTCCAATGAAAATTTTGTTTGTTTGACATTTGGTGCAAACATAATGGATATTTTTACCCTAGAAAGAGAAAAGTTAACCCTCTATTCAAAGTTTGGTTTGTAGAAGAAACCTGAGCTTGTACACACACATCACCAGTCACTAACTTTGTGGGCAAAGGCTTTGTCATTTGTCCACTTCCCACTAATGAATTGTCTGGATGGTGCACTAGGTGGTACCCGTCAAATCTCTTATGACTATTGCCATCACAAGACTCGACATGAAGTACATTTTTTATATATAAAAATGTTCAAAGCAACAACCATCATAATTATTACCTCCTAAGATAAGATAATAACCACAAAGGGAAAGACAGATCTATCCTCTTAAGCTATGACAATGAAAAAGTATAGCATCAAGAAAAAGGTGGATGCACTCAATTCTGCTTCAATTTCTTTTGTTTGCTTGTATATGCATCTAAGAGGAACACAATGTAACATTAAAAATAAAGTTTTCCTTTATTATTTGCAATTGCAAAGGAATGGATTAGGTGGGTCATATGTAGAGAAGAAGAAAAAAAAAACTTTTTGTATCTTTGCTTGCTATATTGAATGGATGATTGTTTCAGACAAGGAGGCATAATAGTAATGCATTTTGATACTCTTTTGACACATTTTTACTCAGGTGAAATTCACACATGATGTTTAATCATAAACTAGACTCATTAAATTGAGGGTTAAATTTGCATCATTCAGTAGAATTTACACAAACTAATTACTAACAGTGTGTTGAAAAAAAATGTTAAAAGTTAGTCATTTATATATTTCTTGATACAAAGTATATCAATTTCTCTATCTTTTGTGGCCCAGTACATATTTCATATTCAAAGAACACAATTGACTTGTAAGTTAGTCAACCAAATCTTGCCCCATGGGCCACAGTGCCTCAGATTTGGGCTGGGTGACGTGAACATGATTTGGTGGATTCCATCACAATGGGTCAAAGGAATGGAATAAAATCCAGATCATCCTCTGTATTCTTCTTTGCTAATAAAAAAAATGCTTTTATAAATTATGAAGAATATAATAAGCAAGATCCACATAAACAAAAAAAACAATAATAATCCAACCCATCACCTTCTTTTGTTGATCTTGTTCAATTTCGTTGAGCCAACCTTATTGGGGAATAAATGACTTATATGATTTATATAGCATACCAAGGGTTTGAAAGGTGTCGAAATTAATTTCATTATTGGGGAATAAAACTTTGATCCTTTTGTATAAATAATTGAAATTAGTTTTATTTTAATTTAATCTCAATAAATAAGATTAAGTGACACATAAGAAATATTAGTATTGCAGCTTTATTTGTTGGATTTTGGAATAGAATCTAGCCTTTGGATGAAAAAAAAAATGTAGAGAATTTAAAGTATTTATTTGATTAAATCAATTGAAATTTTAAAATTTAAAATTTTATTTCATCACAAGTGATTTTTTTTCATTTCAATATTGAAATTTCAATATTAAATTTACAAAAAATAAACTTAAAAATGAAAAGTCTACTGAATATGACTTCGTATATAGTCTAATATTAGACCATATTCAATTATTTAAAAATAAATTAATTATTTAGTAATTAAAAATACAAAAATTAACATTATAATGTTAATATTGATAAAATTAATATAGTATCATGCACTATTCTTTCCATTTCTTAACCATAAAATCACTATAATGATAACTTGTTAGCATAATTAATTGATAATGACATAATTAATACATAATATGAAATAATTGAAAAAAAATAACAAATAGATTTAATATAAGACACGTATTTCTTTATGGAACTGTAAATCATTTAATGAGAAAAAAACATAACTTTTGACATTCGTAAGTGATTTTTATATAAACTATTTCTACCAATTAGCATCTTTAGTTAGGCATTTTAAGGGAAAGAAAGAAGAGTTTGTCATGCAATGAATGGAGGGATAAAAAGAATATATCTCAAGCCTATTATTCGTTATAATATAGAATTTCTTTGTTTGTTTGTAAATCTAGATTCTTTAATTGTATTTTTTTATTGTAACTGTAGTTTAAAGTTTATTATTGGGTCTCAAATTAAATACAGTTGAATCAAAACTGAAGCCAAGGAGATTCTCTACTAAGGAACTCATGCTTCTATTCTACATAAAAAATAACGTCTAAAAACAAGAATGTTCTAAATTTTTTGGATTTAGAATGTTTTCCTTTCCATATAAAAGAATCTTGTTTCATTGTAACACAACTTTAGAATAAACGCTTGTGATTGATTTAAACACTTAACCTTGTAGTAGTGATTTACTTCATAATCTCCTACTCAGCATATTAATTAAGTGTTTTTCAAGTACACAGTTCTATTCTTTTTCAGTCCTAAAACTTGCTAGATATTCAATCTTTATAGTACACAGCAATGAATTTTTGAGCACCTGATATCAAATTTCAGAGCACCTGATTTCCCATTCTTCTTCTATAATTAGCCAAACAATTTTTCTTATTCTTAAATAATTTTCTTTTGGCTCTTTATATGATTGATTTTATTAATTATTCATTCCTTACATCTCTAAATTAAATTTAACTATTTAAAACTGTTAATAATTAAAAATAACAGTATATGAAAGGTTCAAATTTATATGTTCACATTTAATGATTAACCTTAAACATGATTCCTTTGAAAAAAAGAACACCCATTGTGAAAAAGAATATAGTATTATTCACAATTCAAAAGTAATATATACATTTATCTATCATACATACTAACTATAATTTATATATTAAAAATATTCATGTATCATACATCAACCTTGTATAGAGGGATGAATATTTGAAACATAAACTAGATTGAATGATTGAGTTGGATTGGATCTTATAAAAAAATAATAATAACTTAGATCCAGAATGTTCGGTTGATATTTAAAATAAACAAATCTTCCAATTTGGATTTTTAATAGCCACCATCCAACTGGTGTCCTTATCCTTACAGGGTGGGATACAGCACAACCAATCCCTGACAAGTCTGTCTTTTTTTTTGTCTCCCAAAATTTAATAAAAAAACATTAATTTAAAGTATATTTCCTTGAATTGTCTTTTTGGCATTTTCAGTTTTTCATTAATGGAGATTCAATTTTAGAAAAAATAAAACAGCCATTACATTAATTAAAATAGACAATAATTCAAAACAAACTTCACAAAAAAATAATAAAATAAAGCGTTAGAAACAATATGTAAAAAGTAATTAGGAAAACACTTCTATATAGAAACTAAAACACTACTAAAAGAGAAATTAGTTCAACAAACACGTTTTCAACTAGTAGAAAGTTTTCCAACTTGTAGAAATTTTTCCAATTTATTGAAAAGTATTTGCCGAAAGTGTCCATTTTTTAAACCTTCCTAATCAATTCTCTTCCCATGACACATTTTAATTTAAAATTTATGAACAAGATGAATTTAAATACTCATCCCAATAATATTTAACAGATCAAATTTAATTTTCCCAAACCTTGAAACAAACAAGAAGTACCTCTCTCTGTGTAACCCCCAGACTTAGACAAAGGTAGTTCAGAAATCACCACAGAAACCTTATGATATAACCATAAATCCAGTTATGCACTACAAATTCACTATTTTATAAACTGTCACATAGGAAGTACCCAACGATTTACTATAACCATCAAAACTGAAAACAGAAGACATATAATACTACAATACAACAAGGGTCTATGACAGCACTGACAAATGGACCTAACATCAAATTCTAAAAAGCTAACATAACTTTTGCATCCAAATTGAATAGTCTCCTCTAAATGTCACCTAATAGTTCTGCGAATAGTCAAAGCTCAAAGGCTGTTGACCAAATGGAGCCTGCAAAAACAGTAAAAAGTATGAGATGCAAGATGATAAGTAAAAACAGATACAGTGAAAAATAAAGGAGAAAAAATATTTTATTGTCAGAGAGTAGAACTTAAATAATGCATAGTCTGCATCTACCACAACAACCATGAATCATGATATCACATATCAGTAAAATCAACAACGCTTAAAATGGGTATGGTTATAGAGATCTACCTCCCCTCACAAATTTAGTCCGATCCAAATCTATATGCATTATGTTACAAGAATAAAAACAACACACACACTTCAACACAAAAAGCAGCCATTTCTGAAAACCATTTTAAGGAGTTGAGAGCATTAAAGAAATCACTTGTTGAATTCAGCAGGAAATAAAACAAGTAAATTAAATGTTATTTACCTGGAAAACAGCATGTCTAAATTGGTCATATGAATGTGCATACATCATAGCAGCACTAGGCCACTGTAGGTAAGCACCGTCTGTAGGTGTCTGATTCAATCCTGTGGTGCAAAAAGGATTCATTATCGGGGTAGAAGGAGGTACATAGCCATGTGTGGCCTGAGTTTGTGACATCTGACCCAACTGATTAAATGTAGCATCATATTGAGCAAATGAAGGTTGAGCTTTTTGCAAGTTAAATGGCACCAAGTTAACAGCAGAGGTTGGAATACTCCTAGCATACCTGCACAATAACGTAATCTTTTATTTTCAAATGAAAATATAATTCAAATTTCTAAGCAGAAAAATGACTATATTATCATGCATCTGCAATTCTTCAATTGCTGGAAAGCTCTCAATCAGTTAACAGGGTCCAGTGAAATGACTCACCTTCCATAACTACGGTCATAATCTGGATCACTACGATCCTTTTCCCTATCCCTGAATATGGCAACTCGATTTGAACAAATATCCCTGACACTGATAAATCTTTCTGAATCAGCCACGGGGTTCTTGTTAGTTTCACTCTCATCCTTGCTAGTAGAAGAATTTCTCCCATCCATTGGAACCATGGATGAGGTATTATCACCTGAGTCACAGATTCTAGTGCTACTAAAGATACGTGCTCTTGCTCGGTCATATTCTTCCTTCCTCTCTTCCACACTTCTTACAGGATTTCCTTTCATCCCAACTCCATTGGCGTCATTCAAACTGTTCTTATTAGGCCTAGGTCTAATAACAATTTTTTTCTGCTCAGATTTATCATTTTCCAATTGCTTTGCAGGTATTTCAGATAACCGAACCACAGGATACTTTCTCTCTGGTAACTTTCTCACCAGAATTTTACTTCCCTGACCATCTAAGCCATTATCTTGAACCATTGTTTGCATGCTGTAGTGCTGAGCAACACGATGTGCAGCCAATCTGAGATAGGAAGAAGGGAAATGTGGAAACTCAAAATGCTGTTGATCAGCATTATTCATAAACCTCTGAATGTCCAGCTCCATCCGCAAAACTAAGGACAAAATCAAAGTACAAAATAATAAATAAAAATATCAAGATAAATTTGAAAAAATGTGATCAGAAACAACATTGGCAGCGGGAAATTACAGGCAGAAGAACATAATCATCAAAGAATAACTCATTCATTTGCTAGAAAACTCCTGATGCAACTGCCAACTTCATGTACTACTACTTTAAACTTTGACAGATAAATTTTGATCAAAACAAGCAATAGCTCAACAACTCTATCTAAAGAGTAAGAACTAAACGCATAAACAGGCTACATAACAATACAATTTATAAACTCTGGAAAATTAAGGTACTTCCCTATTTCATCCCAAATTAAAATGTAATTCAGCAGAAACATACATGCCTACACAGCCAACGACCACATCAATTTCAACGAGAACGTAATTTTCATCAAAGCCCCCAAATGACCATCCTATTCATTGATTAGTACAAAAGCCCAACCTCAACACTCACACATCAAAATAAAACTCCAATCCCAAATTATCACAACTAAGCAGGGAATAACCACAGCCATCCTGGATCTGACTTCAATTAACCTAACATAACCAAAAAAATAAACATTTTTATAAAAAACCCACAAGCAAAACCCATAAACGAACCAATTCAATAAGAAAAACAAAAGGGGTCAACGCGAAATCGAGCTAAAGCAACAATTTTGAAGCTTACCCACGACGCGGAAACACTAGAATAGCAGAAACAATCCCACCCCAGAAACAAAATTTCGAAAAAAAAAAAATAATAATTAACAAAAGGAGAAAAAGGAAGATAATTGAGAAGACTAACTGGTAAGGCGGTGACGAGGGTTCTGCAGAGCCTCCACTAAAAAGGGGTCAACCATTGACTCCTTGTCTTTGAATCCAGAAACCGAATCGTTGGAGACACAAGCCGAATCCATGGATGAGGAATAATAACGATAGTAATAATTTTAATTTAATAAAATAATAACAATAATTATATGAATAATTACTATAATAATAATACAATTGGTTGTTCCTTTTTCCTTCACTTCCTTTTCTGGGTAGAAGGTTAAGGGTAAAGAAAAGGAATAATAAGGGTTAGGAAGAGAAGGAAGAAGAAGAGGGAAGGGAGAAGGAATTGTGGCTTAAAAGCATAGGAAAAAGGAAGATTGGACTAGAAAACCCAACCCTTCAACTTCTTCTCTCTCTTCTTCTTCTTCTTATTATTCTTATCTTGCTTTCAAGGAACAAGTAATAAAGACTTCCTTCTCCAATTCTTCTTTTCATCTTTTTTTATTTCCCTCTTTAATGTGAACACACAAAAACCTCACCACATTATCTCCTTTTTCATGGTTCACTTTCTACAATTCCATCCATCACAAATCATTAATTTCACAGACTTTTTTTTTTTTTCTATCTCTTTGCCTTTTCTTTCAAAATTATTCTTTTATCCTAATTTTATGTATTGTTCTATTTATCAATTAATAAAAACTATTCTTATTATTATTAATAGCATTTTTTAATTCTTTTGTCTGTTTTTTTCTTTACAATACTATCAAGAACGTATTTGGAGGGATTAGTAATTTTTTTTAGCTTTCAAATAATTTTTAAAACTAAATTTAGTTCACTAAAATCGTAAATTTAGTTTTTAGTTTTAGGAAGATGTTTACTCGGATTATGACTTTTTTATCACTATTTATTAAACTAATTATACTAGCTTAATTAATTGTATTATTGGTGTTTCTATCAAATATATCATTAAAGTAATAAATAGTTAAGATTTTTTTGTTTTTGTCAGTCGTGAATGAGGTGTATTAATTTTGCTTTCAAAATTAATGAAAATGTATAAAATTAATCTTTGTAACCTGAAAATTAATATTTGGGTGATGACAAATTCATGTTAGTAATGTACAAGAGATTGAAAGTGGATTAACACTTGTAAGTAGGATTTGTATATTTTTTGTAATGTTAGGGATAATTTAAGACCTCAGTGACGTATATGATTGGGTTAAGTATTCACTTTAATCGTTTTGTTAGATAAAATCACTTTCATATCCTTAAATAAAATTATACTCGTATTAATATTTTTTATGCATTTTCTTTATTAAGAATTGACTTCCCAACTCTTAATGAATTGATTATGTAATCTGGTTGAGTTTGTCACATGTTATTTATTTTAAAGTTCATAATATTTAAAGATGTGGAATTAATGATATTTATGAAGTGAAACAGTATGGATGTTTGCATTAATGATATTTAATTGTTAAGTGAAATAATAATAGTAAAATAATATTAATGATATTCATTAAGTGAAATTAACCATTTCAAATTTTAGATTCACCCAGCAACTTTTTTAAGGAAATTGACTTGTAGTTTTGCTGAGCAGTTAAACTAGTAATTAATTTATACAAAGTATATATCTTTAAACGTTCTTGTTTGTCTTTGCTTTTATTTCAAATAAATTAAAGTTTCACACAGCTCAAACATTCTATAATCACTTTTGTTGTTTTTATAAATAGGTATTAATGAAATTTTCATTTTTTTTTATCTATACCTATTATTTCAAAGTTCATAAGAAATATAAAATTATCAACTTTTACCAAAATATCTTCTTTATATGAATATTTAATTGATTTATAAACTAATGAGTGTTATCTACAATGGTTTAACTTGCAAAGCTCCAATTCTTTTTAAGTATGGATAAAAGCATGAGATTAATATCAATTATTAAATTAAGTAAATTTTTGTCTACAAATATGATGTATAAATGTAGAAATCTTAGGTTTTTGGGTTAAGAATTTTTGGATAATGGTAAGACATTTGGCTTCTTATTTCACTTTTTTTTTTTTTCTATAAACTTCTCTTCTTTATTTAAAATTTATTTCACAAACTTGGCATAAATAGATATTTGTTTCATACTTTTAACAAATGAGATATTTATTTGTAATCTTTTAAAAATGTTTATAGACTAAGTAAATTTTCTTTCATTATTTTTTTAGAAGGTGTGTGAGGATATGTCAATTATTTTCTAGTTATGCCTTAATTACCTTTTTACCATTTTTTCTTTCTTTTGGTTAAACTCAGTCCTCTCTCCATCTTTATATTTTTTTTTTATTTTCTTTCCTTTTTATTCAATTCTTCTCATTTCCCACTCTTAATTTCGAACTATTTTGTTCTCACCAATAACACCTTTTTCTCCTAATTCTTATATAATATATTACTAATTATAGTACCTCTCTCTTATTAGTATTATTGACTTGTAATATTTATTTGGATTAACATGTGTGTTAGTTAAGAAATTTTTTAATTATTAATCAAGTAATTGATTAGTTAACTGTCCTACCTGAATTTTTATATTATTTATAAATGCTTTTGTATTTTTTTTTATCATGGACAACTTATGTAACTAGTGGGATATTGACTTTAGGAAGACGATTAGTTATAATAAGACTACTAATTTTGATAGGATTGTTGCTTTTGATACAAATGTTTTAGGTGGTTATTTTCGATATGGTCTTTATACTAGTTCCATCCAAATTGTTGAGGTGACTTTTATAGCTTACCTTCCTTAGTTGTTCATATAATTAACTTTTTCATTTTAGTCAGACTTTAAAGAGGTTTAATAATAATTCAAATGATTACTTATGTAAAAATCACAATATATTACTTGTTGGGCTTGGTGATGTGAGGATGGTGTAATCTACATTTTAATAATTTTTTTTTTCAAGTCTTCCATTTTTGTTGATAGAGTTTGTTCTAAGCTAAAATTACATTATAGGTGTTTAGACCAATAATATCTTCTTATAAGGTTGACTTCTATCATAATGAGCTTGGTGAACATTAGCTACTAATGCATCAATAATAAAATTATCTTTTTATCACTATTGTTCCTATGCACATTCACCTTTTTGTTCTAATATTTATTTTATTTGAGAACCCAAATACTTTAAAGAGACTCTTCAACATAATTGTTGAAAAGAAACCATGAATCATAACTTATAGCTCTTGAATTTAATGAAACTTGGACTTTGATGGATTTGCCTCAAGGGAAGCAGCCTATTGGTATTAACAGATTTACAAAGATAATCATAAAGTAAGTAGATCTATTGATATATTTAAAGTTCATTTAGTTACAAATTTCTTGAGTTAGATGTGAATAATGCATTTCTTCATGGAGATTTTTATTAAGAAATTTACATGAGTCATTCTTTTGGTTTAATTCTTTCACATTCTAAACAAGTGTTTAAACTTGAAAATTTTCTACATGGGCTAAAACAAGTTATTAGATAATGAAATTCTAAATTAACCATGACTTTGATTCATATTAGTTATGTTCAAAGTTTAGTTGATCATTCTTTATCTATCTACAAAATTACTTGTTCTTTTATAGGTTTACTTGACCATGTTATGATATTGTACTAATTGAAAATGATCAACATTTAATGTGTTAAGTCTCATTTTCATCATTTATTTAACATCAATCTCATATGTTTTATGATTTTGAAATAAGTCAGCTCATCCTCTAGACTTATTCTTAATCAACAAAAATATTGCTTAGATCTTATTTATGTTAACAGCTCATTAGCTTTGCAAACTTACTACTTCTACTTGTTTAGGGAAGAAAGCTCACTTATCTTGAATCTTAATAAATATTAAAAGTTAATTAGATAACTTTTATATCTCACGTACACTAGACTTGATCTTAGTTTTGTTACTAATAAATTAAATAGATTGATCATAGTAGTAAAAAAAGTAGTTCATCATATTTTAAGATACTTAAAAGAATACATTAAATTTGATTTATTTTTTTCAATTGATAATCAACTTATCACCAAAGTTTTTTTCTTATTAAATATGGAACACTTGCATTAAATCCAAAAAGTTAATATTTAATTTTTTGGAAAATATAAAAGCAAAATACAATATCTAGATCTTCCTCAATCTCTTAGTTTATTAGTTTGAGTTCCAATAATTTCAATATTTATATAATAATTTGCTCAAAATATAATATATATATATATATATATATATATAAGAATCTCACATGAAAAAACAAAACATATAAAAATTGACTAAAATTTTGTTAAAACAAAACCCTAAATATTTACTACTAATTTTTCATATATAAACATCCTTTTAATTAGTTAGTTCTTCAATGAGATTGATAATTCATATGTCTCAATTTCTATTTTCTTCCTTTTAATTTCTTTAAGAGGTGTACCATAATAATAATAGTATTGACTTAAAAAGTTGAAAACAAAAGAAAAACAATTACATCCTAATCTTTGTTCTTGGTATAAAAATAAGGCAACAATCATCCACCAACTCCAATTTAAACTAATTATATTTATCTCTTTTGTATCTTACCATTTTGTTTACTTTGTTTTCCTTTAAAATATTATGCTCTACTTTACAACGACATCTAGTAACAAATTATTATATACGACAAATTTATTAAGTTTTTATAATAACTTGCTTAAAAGTATTTCATTGATAATCTCTAGTTAAATGAAGTGTAAAAATGTATGAACATTAATTTTTTTTTTTTATAGATGTATTTGTTCTCTTCACTTGAACGTACTTTGAGGAGTGTACAAACATAACAAAAATCACGATACATGCATTGCAACTAAAGTCCAAACAATGTCTATGAAACCCTATTCTTGATATGATATCTTAGCTTCTACATTTATTTGTTCAACTAATTTTGGACAAACCAACTTACGACAGGCTAGGCCGTGTTTGACCACAACTCTTTTGGACTCAGCATCTAACTTGGCCCATTCTTCTTAAATTAAATTGTTAAAAAAAATTTGAATATTGAATGCTTCCTTATATTTTCTACCAAGTTTGTTGTAGTTGTAGTTAACTTTCCACATGTAAAAACAAAAAAACTTTTCATTCGTCAACAATGTAACACAAAAACATTTTACGTTATCATTTAACTATAAATTGTTATTTGTAAAAATTACTAAATTTATCATATGTAATAAATGTAACTTTTTTCTTTTGTAAAGACACCAATCAAATAAATTTTACTTTCTGATTCATTTAACAATAATATTAGCCAGATAATTTATTTTTACAATACACATCATATATGTTTATTTTAACTCAAAAGGCGCGTGTTTAATTTGTAAAGTAATAGTTAACATCAGTAATAAATAAACATTTTAATAATTTAAATTATATTTTTTATTCATAATAAACAATTTATATTGTGATACAAAATTATTATTGCAATTCATATTAATTTAATGCGCTTTAGTCTTTCAATTTTAAAATCAGCTTGTTTTATTCGTTTAAACTATTGTAGTATATGCAAATTGAAAAAAAAAATTGCTTTAGGTTATGTTTAAGAAAACTAACTGAAAAGTTAATTCAAATTTAAGAAAATTATATAAAACTGAAAAACTAGTTGATAGGGAAGAAAGTCAATAATTATTCGTTTAAAATTGTCAAGCTAACATATTAAATTTTAAATGTTATATAAAATCATTTATTAAAGTAGCTGATAAATATAAAATGTAAAAACAAACACGTTAATATAACATTTTATATAAGTTTTAATTTTATTTTATTAGTAAATTAGAATATTTATGATTTTACTTTAAATTAATTTTAAATTTCTATTTTTTATTTACAAATTAATCATTTTAACAATACTTACTTTCAAATATTTTATTTTTATTTCGTATTATATTATTAATCTTATATTATATCTTTAAATACATTCAATCAAATTTAAAAACTCACATTTTAAGTAGATATCGTACTTTATTATGTAAGTGATATAAGTTAAAAATACTTGTGTGATATAAAAATCAATATCGTGTGTCACGAAATAATCGTACTTTTATTAGAATTTATTCTGATTCTAAGAATGTTAATAGATTGCTGACAACAGGCTGTGACCGTTTACCAGTGTTATCTGCTGGTGCAAAATATTGAGTAGATCCATAATTATATATTAAAATAATAATAAATAATTAAAAAAAATAAATTAAAATATTAGGAGCTATGAACCAGGTTGTAAAAAATATTAAAACATTAACCGTATATAATAATTTTTCTCTATCTTCAAATTATGAAATTATTGATATAAATTTTAAAATAATTATTGATATAAATTTTAAAATAATTATTTTAAAATTCAACAAAATTATTAAGATATATTATAAATGTAAAATACTTTTTCTGTACAATTTTTATTATAAATCATAAGATATAGGAGATAATAATACGATGTAGTATGAATAATAATAATAATAAATTGTAATGAAATGTAGTAAAATAATAACTGCTACAATAGTAAAGTTATAGTAAAACTTTAAAAATTAATGAAAATGATGGTGTAGTGTTAGTTGTAGTAAAATTTTGAAAATGAATGAAAATATGGTGCAATGTTAGTTGTATTAAAATTATGGATGTTGTAATGAAGATAATGGTACTACATCATTCACGTTAATAAGATGTCTATCATTATCATTACTATACATTTTGGTTTAGCGCTATTTCTTTGACAGCAGAACTTCTGATAATAAAATAATTTTTTATTTGTTTTTTTATGATAAAAGGTAAGTTGAATGTACTTTATATTTTTTCACAAACAAATAGTAAAAGAGTAATCATTACATGTCAGAATAAATATTACTATAAATAACAAAGGATTAGAGGAGAATAAGTTATGTCTTTCTAATACAGTAAATCATAATTTGTGATATTTGAGGATTGACTTCAGTATCACAGTGTTTTTTACAGGTACCTCCACATTTATATAAGCTTTTAGAGACCGAGAACCGACAAGGAGTTGTTGAAGTTGATAGCAAGGGAGAATTGTTATTGCTCTCTAGGTCTTGTAAGAACAACTAGCACCCACTATGGGGCTGAAGAGGTGAACGAACAAGAAATTTCATGGTATCAACTAGAAGCAGAGTACAAGACCAAAGGCAGGAGGACATTACCATGACGAACAATGCGACAAAGGAATGAGGAAGAGATATACACCCTGGGGTGTGAAAATGAGGAAATGAAGGATAAGTTATACAGTTGTCCTCATTCACCTCCTTCAAACGGTGAAGAAAACACCAAAAACACAGTTGTGAACAAAACTGAGAATGAAGGATCTAAGCCTTATTTAAACACCCATAACTCACATCAAATCGGAGGTAGCCGAAGACACTCATTCACCAATAGAATCATGCATGCGGAGCTTCTATTTCACTGGAACGGGTTAAGTATGGATCGATATAATGGAACTATAGATCTTGACAAGCACATTGATAGTTATGTCACTTAGGTAAGCCTGTACACTAATGATGACGCTGTATTCTGTCGAGTATTTCCAACCTCACTCAAAGGTGCAACTTTAAGTTAGTTTACCCATCTTCCACCATACTCCATTAGCAGCTTTGAGACGCTAGTGGGCAAGTTCAGTGTCCAGTTTGCCACTTGCCGACCTCACCATGTCACTTCCATAGCGTAGATCAACATAAGACAAGAAAAAGGAGAAACCTTAAGAACCTTTATGGAAATGTTTGAAAAACTGGCTTCACAGATTCAGAACTTGAACCATGATGTTGCTTTGCATCACCTTGTAACGACCATGCCTCCGAGACCATTCGTGAACAACCTGTGCAAGAAACCAACCCTTAATCTGGATGAGTTGAGATATAGAGCAACCAAGTTTATGCAGTTGGAAGAACTACGTGAATTTCACAATCAAGCATGGTCCAAAAACAATTTAGACAAGGGAAGAGGTAAAGAAAGAAGTGGGTCACATCACTTTCCTAAGCAAAATGAGTCAAGAACCCCAAGTTCTCCCATTACACACCTTTGAAAGTTGATAGATGAAGGATTTTGGAAGAGGCGCTAAGTGTCAAACTGATACCAACTCTCTAGAAAACCCCTAAAACTCGAAACACCAATACTAGTAAACACTGCTGCTACCACTAGAATTATAGGCATAGTACCGACGAGTGTATCACATTGAAAGATAAGATAAAAGAGTTAATGTAGGCTAGACACTTAAGGATGTTTATACATAGAACCCAACGCTTCCCTAGAAGAAGTCTTAAAAGGAGCTCGAGAAGAGAGGAGCGCAAGCAACGTTCCTTAAAGAGCAATAATTCAAGGTAACCTAGGCGGCGAAATGACATAGAAAGCCAACGAGGAACTCTTGTCCGAGGAGTAATCAATACTATTGCTAGAGGATTTGTAAGAGGAGGCTCTTGTCCCTCTGTAAGGAAGAGGCATTTAAGGAATGTGCAAATTGTGAACTCAACTTCTACCCGCATGCAAAGAAGGATGACAACCATAACATTCACGAATCACAACTTTAAGGCCATAGACCCAAAGCAAGACGATCTCATGGCTATAATGATAACCATTGAAGGTTTTGATGTGATGAAGACCCTAGTCGATTAGAGGAGCTCTGTTGTCATCTTGTATTGGAAAACATTCAAGAAGTTGCAAATCCCATAGATCGAGATCCAACTTTATGACGATCAGATTGTGGGATTCTTAGGAGAGCGGGTAGACACTAGAGGATTCATAGACCTCTACACAAAGTATGGAAAAGGAGGACTTCAAAGTTACATCATCAAGATCCGCTATTTGCTAGATGATGCTAACACTTCATACAATGTCCTCTTGAGACGACTACCATTAAATCAACTCGGTGTCATAGTGTTCACCCCTTACTTGGCCATAAAATTCCCTTCCGCGACTAGAGACGTTATAACGGTTCATGTCGATCAGAAGATGACTAGGGAGTGTTATGCTGCCAACTTAAGGTTGGAACCAGTAAGGCCTAAGCCCAAACAACCAAGTAAAAAGGTGAAAGGGGAAAGAAAAAGTACAAAGTGTGAATGTAACTGACTTAGATTCAAAAATGGATGAAGTACAACTAGAGCCAGGAGAAGATGTGATTAAAATACATCTCCAATACAAAGAGCATGTCACTAAGTTGGGAACTTCCTTAGGAAAGGAAGATGTTGATATGATACCACAAGTTCTCATCTAAAATGTTGATATGTTTGCATGGATAACAACGAACATGCGGGGCGTTGCCCCTGAAGTAATTTCACACCAGTTGTTGATATACAAAGATGCTCGGCCAGTGGCACAAAAGAATAGGAAGCAAAGAGAGGAGAAGAAGGCAGGAAAAGAGGAGGTCGAGAAGTTGCTCACTGCCAACTTCGTCAAAGAAGCTAAGTACACAACTTGGTTTGTGAATATAGTGATGGTCAAGAAAGCTAGTGGAAAATGACGAATGTGTACTGACTACACCAATCTCAACAAGACATGTCTAAATGACGCATATCCATTGCCAAACACTGACTGACTAGTTTATGGTGTGGTCGGTCGCACGATCATCAATCTTCTAGATGCCTATTCGGGTTATAACCAGATTGGAATGCATGAAAGAGACAAAGCGCAAACCTCCTTCATGACGGAAGACTCAAATTACTATTATGAGGTAATGTCATTCGGCTTGAAGAATGCAGGAGCCACTTACCAAAGGCTCATGGACAAAGTCTTTCGAGGTCTTATTGGTAGGAAAGTTGAAGTATATGTCGACGATATCGTTGTGAAGTAGACTCATGTGTACAACATAAGGACGATCTCCTTAAGGTTATACAAGCATTGGGAAAATACAACATGAGGTTGAATCCCAACATGTGGAGTCGAGGGCAGGATTTTCCTAGGATTTTTTATCACACATAGGAGAATAGAGGCAAAACCCGATAAGTGTCAAGCCATAGTAGAGATGAGAAGCCTAAAAAAATGTTAAAGAAATACAAAAATTGGTTGGCAAGTTGACTGCTATGTCCAGATTCATTTCGAAGCTGGCCGAGAAGACTGAGCCTATCATCTGATTACTCAGAAAGAAAAACAAGTCTGAATGGAGCCAAGAATACGAAGAACTATTTACGCAGCTAAAGCAGTTCATGACATCACCTCTAGGGATACAGAAGTCAGTTCATGACCAAGCAATCATGATATATTTGTCAATTTTAGAGGAAGTTATCAGCTCGATCCTCGTCCAATATGTAGATAAAGCACATATAATATTAATAAGAATATTAATATTATTATTAACATTAATATTATTATTATTATTTATATTAATCATATTATTATTATTATTATTATTATTATTTTCATATTATTAATATTTTACTTACTACTAATAATAATAGATATAATAAGAATAAATATAATAGTGAATATACTATTGCAAAGTTGATGTTGGTGTAGTGGTTATGACTTCTGTATGTATACTTAAAATACCTAGACTAAAGTTTGTGAATAATACTAATACTAATACTAATAATAATAATTACAATAATAAATAATTTTTTAAAATATTTTGTACTTGTATAAGAATTTAATCCGTAGGTAAAATTCTTAAGTAGTTTACCTTTGAGAATAGTAATACTAATACTAATAATAATCAAAATAATAAATAATTTTTTTAAAAAATAGTGCTTATCTAGGAATTTAGTCTATAGCTAAAATCCCTACGGAATTTATCTACGAAAATGATTCATTAGAATGAAAAAATACAATTAAAATATAGTTAAATTCACTTACTAACCAACAAACACTTAAAGGACTTAAAACTAATTTGATATATATGGGTTTGACTACAAAAGAGAAATGAGAATAGAGAAATTGCTAGATATCAAACTCGATTAGTTACTAAAGATATTTTATAAAGACCTAATATTCATTTTTAAGAGAAACGTCACTTATATTAGGCGTAACTATGTTGCAATTTTTAATTAGTATGATTGAAAAATAAGTTTTAAAATTATATATAATTGTCAAAACCTATCAGTGGCGGCTCAAGGTTTTACGGGACTTAAAGTAAATTAATAAAATGAGATCCTTTTGAAATTAATAAAATAACTAAAATATGATATTTTTATTTAAAATTTATTTTTAAGCTTTTTTATATGAAATTATCTATTAAATTATCATAATTTAATATCATTTAAAATATCCTTTTCAATAGACAATAAAGTAAATCCTTTAATCATGGTAAAAGACATTGTTGATTTTAAATAAGATTTTACTAATTTAAGTTTTGAAAAACTCCTTTCTGATAAAATAATTTATACTAGAATTGTTAACATTGTTCTATATGCTATCTATGCATTTTGAAAAGAATTTATTTATTTTATATAATTAAGAATGTCAATTGGTTTATCATCTTCTAATCCTATAATATCTTTTTAAGATATTGGTTTTTATCAGAATCTTGTAATTTAGTTTTTCATACAGCAAGTGGAGGAAAACAATTTTTAATTGTTGGTACAAAAAAAAAAGCAGCTGATTCAGTAGTGCGGGCTGCCATAAGAGCTCGGTGTCATTATGTTAATAAAAAATGGCTCGGCGGTATGTTAACGTTAATTATGAAAATAAGTCTAAGCCATCAAGATCCAAATTATCACTTTTCAAATATTTTTGTAAGGTTTAGGCATTTTTCTTTTATTGGAAGAATATTCGAAATTGAGAGACTTATTAGTAGAAAAAGGTTATCTTAAGATGGCTTATATAATTTTTCCAAAGTATAAATACTCTAAACACTTTTCTACATCATATTATATTCAATGTCAGATTCAAGGTTTTCTATTGATAAGTCTTTTAATAGGCCTTTTTCTTCATTCAAAGAGCATTTCCCTGTATTTCCTAATTGACTTTTTTTGTTTATTTTTATAAATCATAATTTTTAATCATCTTTCTTGAATATGCACATATTATTTTGAAATTAATTAAATAATGATGAAATAAAATGATTTTGAGATCAATTAATCAATCTGATATTGATTTTATACTTGATATAGATCTACTTAATATATATAAAAAAAATTGTGATTTATATTTAAACAGAAAATGATATGAAAAGGTAATATTATTACATACATTCTTCGATTAAAAAATATAATATATCAAGATGTATCAATTGTTTCACAGTAATTGTTATATAAGTCAAACTACAGTCTAGTGTATTACTTAAATTACTATATTCTTAATTAGAAAGAATTAAATTTGACCTATTAAATTATAATTTTTAACATAATGATAAATTTTCTCAATGATCAATTTTAGAGTTAGAAGAAGAAACATTATATATTACATGTCTTATATTTCATATTTATTAATTTTAACTGAATAGTTGACTTTGACTTTCTTAAAAATTATGATTTAATTGCATTTATGTTTTTGAATCTAATTAATAGTATGAATATAAATTAATTAAAGAATATAAATTAAATTTGACCTATTAATTATAATTTTTAACATAATAATAAATTTCTCAATGATTATTTTTAGAAAAAAAAAACATGTCTTATATTTCATATTTATTAATAAATAGTTGACTTTGACTTTGACTTTCTTAAGAATTATCATTTAAGTTGCATTTATATTTATAGATAAGAGATTTCTACTTAATAAAAATATAAAAAACATTTTAATATATTCTCATCAGTTCTCTTTTATGTTTTGTAGTCTAAATTTATAATTTTTTAAAATAAAATTAATAAAAAAATTTATTCGCCTACTTAAAGACCGAAAAAAATATGAATAATACTCAAATGCATCAGTCAATCAAGTAAACTAATTAAATAAAATAAAAATAAAATAATAAGCTCAAATTCTCTTAATAACAATGTTAAAAAAATAATATATATGATGACAAATTTTACACTAGTAATTAATGTATCTGATTAATGAAACAATTCATTTCAGAAGATAAGATGAAAAAAAAACATTTAATTATACTCAATTTTAATTTTTGTATATATGTATATTTATATTACACTTTTGCCATAATTTTGTAAACCGTTAATTTTATAATTAATACGTATTGTTACAATTTATTATCTACCAAAAAATTGTTTCACTAAAGACCAAAATTCTTAATTGATAAAGTTTCCCTCACCTTAATTAAAAGTATGAACATAAATTAATTAAAAAATTAATTAAAGAAGCAGATATATACATGAGTAGGAAGTTGGTTACATTATAATTTTAGGTTCACCTTTTGAAAAGAAAGTGGTTTTAGAACATGAGACCTTCCCTGTGGGCGTTGAAAGCAACCGAACGTAGCGGAAACGCAAATCTTGCTCACTGGATTTTGTTTCCACTTTCATCCCATTATCCTTTGTCACTTTCGCCACAAGTTTTCTAGACACGCTTTTCTTATTTTTTTTTTTTCTATCCAATAATAATAAATAATAATATTTCAGAAAATTAACGCGTGGCACGTAGAGTGAGTGACACAAGAGAACACTGCAGAAGTTTTATTGTATTCAGTGGACGCTTTCATAGCGCGTGACTCACGCTCTGTCTTCTAATAAGGAACGAAACCCCAAAAATTCTTAAAACCCATACATTCCCTCTCCGTTCGCGGAAACCCTCACCCATGACCCAGTCAATGCACGCCGTCGAACCGTTGCCGGAGGCGGCGGAGCTGCCGGCCTCCGATCCCTTGTTCGACGACTTCTCCTCTGAGTTTGGATCCCTCCCCCTTCTGTCCATGGACTCACTCTTCAACTCCGACGCGCTTCCCTTCCCCTCCGATCTTGAATTCGGCATGGATTTTGGTGACACCAATGGAGAGTTTGAAATCACCTTTGACGATCTCGACGACATCTGCATTCCCTCCGATGCCGAGGATTTCCTTCTTCCTGACGCATGCAACCCCGTTAACACCTCCGTTTTGGCGCCGATTGAGGAATCTTCCGCGAAGAATTCCGGTTCTCCGCGTTCTGACTCATCTGTGGTTTCTGGAGATCGGAGTTCCGGCGTTTCAAGGTTTTTCAATTCGCAGGCGTCGGATTCTGTTTCTGAGGGTAATTGGAGCAAAGAGGGTTCGCATGACGCGGCTGATGTTAGGCTTTTGAACATTTCGTCCCCGGAGTCTGACCGGGAGGAGTCTTCTGGTGGACCGGTTTCGTCTCAGGGTTCAGGAAACGGTGGATCGGGTGTGTATGAGGCTATAAACTCGCCCTCGCCGGATTCTGGGTCTTTCGAGAGGGAGACAACATCGTCTCATGCACATGCAATTATGGACAAGGGTGTGAAATTGGAGGAAATTTCAGGTTGTGATCTGAAGAGGAAGAAAGAGAGTTGTGAAGGAAGTGCTACCAAGCACAGAAGGTTCTCTTCCTCCTCTGTGGAGACTAAGACTGTGAAACAGACTCCATCTGATGTGAATGCAATTGATGATGATGACGAAAAAAGGAAGGCAAGGTTGATGAGGAATAGGGAAAGTGCGCAGCTTTCTAGGCAGAGGAAGAAGCATTATGTGGAGGAGCTTGAGGAGAAAGTGAGATCAATGAATTCCATCATTGCTGATCTGAGTAGCAAGATTTCATACATGGTGGCTGAGAATGCTACTCTTAGACAGCAAGTGGGTGCTGGTGTGATGTGTGCTCCTCCACCACCTGCTCCTGGGATGTACCCTCATCCTCCAATGGCACCCATGCCTTATCCTTGGATGCCTTGTGCTCCCTATGTTGTCAAGCCTCAAGGATCTCAGGTTCCTTTGGTACCCATTCCTAGGTTGAAGCCTCAGCAGCCTACTTCAGCACCCAAAGGTAAAAAGTCCGAGAGTAAGAAGAGTGAGGGGAAAACTAAGAAGGTTGCTAGTATTAGTTTCTTGGGTTTGTTTTTCTTTATCATGCTTTTTGGTGGGCTTGTTCCTCTTGTGGATTTTAAGTTTGGCGGTTTAGTGGACAATGTTCCTGATACTGGTATATCTAGGAATGTTAGTGATAGGGTGTATGGTCATGGTGGAGGTAAGGTTTGGTCTGTGAATGGTCCTAGGAATGGGTCTGAAAGAGATGAGGAAGTTGGGTTTTCTAATGAGAGGTTTAGCATTAAAGACAAAATGAATTATGAGAGAGGCCGGCATTTAGGAGAAGAAAGGGGTGAACGGCAGAGCCCTAATGATTTTGGTCGCCAGGGAAATGCCAGCGAGCCTCTTGTTGCTTCTTTGTATGTTCCTAGGAATGATAAGATGGTGAAGATTGATGGAAACTTAATTATCCATTCCATTATGGCTAGTGAAAAAGCTATGGCATCTCAAACTGCCGAGGCAAACAAGGAGAATAAACAAACAGGTTTGGCCATTCCTAAGGATTGGGATTCTGCATTGGCAATTCCTGAAGTTGGAAGACTAAGAGGTCAACATCCACATGTGTATAGGGTTACTGCTGAACAGAGGAAGGCTATTGGCTCTGGTTCAACCAAGGCTTTGAAGGACCATATGAAGTCCTCTGCAACTGATGGTAAAATGCAACAGTGGTTCCGTGAAGGTCTTGCAGGTGATTGTCCGATATTGTGGCCTTCATTGTTAATTTTATTCTGTATAGGCTGCTTGATAGGAATTAATATCATACATTACTCTTCTACTAATTTATGTGATGTCTTGGTTATTTTCTAATCTTAATCTGTCAATATTCCCGCACGTTAGGTTTAATGTTTCTAATTTTAGGTTAAATAATTTTGATGATGATTAAGTCTTGAGGATGCTATCTTTGCTGACATAACATGTTTTTTGTTTTCTCTGGTTGTTCCTTGGTTTCCCCTGATAAGAAATCATGATGCTGTTTTTTTATTATAAATTTATGATTAAATATTTCTGCAACAAATTCTGACATCTTCCAAATTGATTAGATGTTTTCTCCTTTGATTCCTTTGGAGTCTCAAACTAGTGTGAAGAGATTGCTTTTAAAAACATCTTCCCAGTACTTTTAGCAATTTTGGCTCATCTCTTCATTGTTGTAGCTGTAGAATAGCTTTCCTTAGGCCATGATTTACACTTATTATATATGGCATCTCTTCTGAACATAAGAGCTGAAAACAATGTCTTCGAGATGTCCACCTTTCAGTCATGCTTGGACAAAGTTTTTTTCTGGTCGTCTATGCCAAAATAAAGAACTGTTGACCTATTTCGTTTCTTCCTTATATTGAAAGTATGCTGAGTTTTCTGGTTTTCTGATGCAGGGCCAATGTTAAGTTCTGGCATGTGCACTGAAGTTTTCCAGTTTGATGTTTCTCCAAGTCCTGGAGCTATAGTTCCTGCAACATCAGTAGCCAATGTGTCAACCGAAAAGCGTCAGAATGCTACCTCGGTCAAAAAGACCAGGAATAGAAGAACCCTTCATGGGCTTCCAGATTCTCTTACTGGATCGAGTCTGAACATAACAGAAGAACAGGTAAAAAACTTGCAGAAAGACCACCTCCATATTAATGAATCTTCTATGGTGGTTTCAGTCCTTGTTGATCCCAAAGAGGCTGGTGATGGTGATGTTGATGTGGATGGCATGATGAGACCAAAATCACTCTCTCGGATTTTCGTGGTTGTGCTAATTGATAGTGTCAAGTATGTCACTTACTCCTGCGGTCTGCCTCGTGTTTCTCCCCATTTGGTTTCTGCATATGTATGAGATCCATCCTTCCTTCGGTGAAATGTTCGGAAAGAGATGAACCATCTAACCCGAGTTTTAGTTTTGTAACAAAGGATATGTGGGAACGGGGAAGGAAGGAAAGAAACACAGGTCCAGTTTTGTACATAATGACATATTTAAAGTAGCATGCTTAAAAATGTAGCTGAGGATACAGAGCTGGGCTTCAATGGGGGTTGTTGACCAACTGTATAAGGTTGAGACCTTTCTTAGAAACTTAATAATATATGCCCACCTTCTCATGCATGACTGAATTTATAGTTCAAATTGTGTGTTTGAGATATAGCTTGTAAACTCGATTTTGGATGACTATAATTTTATAAAGTTTTTTTATGATGATTTTGTAGAATTGATATGAGAAACCGGTGCAGACCTGTGGTCGCTTATATTACATTTCTCTCCCTTATTGGGTGAATTTGAAATTGTATTTTTGGTTTTGAGAAAGAAACTACGTTATTATTTGAGTAGGCAAACGTGTACAGTATTGTTATATACATGTTTTAAACCATATTAAACTTCTAAACAGAGCAATTTGTTAATCATATCAGTCTAACATCTTAAAATATACGCAATTTATTTGATAATTAATGATTTTTATGATTAAAAAATAAAATAAAAATATGTAATTTAAATGATAATATATATATATATATATATATATATATATATATATATTAAAATATCGTTAAATGATTAATTTAACGGAACAATAAAAAGTCTCAAACTTCTTAAAATTGTTAGTTTCAGAATCTAATGGGATAAGTTATTATACTTTTAGAACAAAAAAATAACCGTTTTACTCTAATATAATTTACTTGCTTTGTATTCATTCTTGTTTAGTCGATAACGCTTTTGTCATAGCTAAGCATGTGATTTTACATAGATGCATATGTTTAGTTTTTATATTAAAAAATTGATTTTGAGTTTAGAATAAAAATATATAAATATAAATTATTTTACTCTAAGAGATTAAAAGAAATAAGCAGGGAAATATAAAAAGCTTTTAAGAGGTCAAACATTATTTTCCTTATTTTTAAGAGATTAAACAAAATAAACAGAGAACTTAAATAACCACAGACAGTTAAATTTCAATTAAGACAAAACAAATTGACAGTAACAGTATAAGGGACTTTTCGCTCCTCGTAATAATCTGGCTTTCATAATGTATAACAATGGAATAACACTCCATACCAAAATATGTATATACAAAAATTTTAGTACCATAAATAAATTTAGGAAAGATATATAAATGTGTCATGCAACTTTAATTAGGTTTTTTTTTTTTTTTAAAAAAGAGGACTTAGTGAAAAAATACAATGATAAATACAGCCTTAATTGTCTGCTACGTATTGCCATAATGCGATTTTACTTTTGTAGGTTTCAATGCCTCTCTAAAAAAATTGTATAGTTTTAATTTTTCAAGATTTAACTATAGTTGATTCCTCCTGTATATATTTTCTGTTTTTTTCGCTTCAATTGTGTCAATTAATTTTTTAGGTATTATATTTTAAAGGCTTTATTTTTTCTGTTAGTATAAATTTGTTTGTGTAAGATTTGTACTTATGGGTTTTGACAACTAAAATCTTCTTTGAAAATTAAAATCATAAAATTGTCATAGCTTTAATTGATACTATTAAACTCTAGAAAAAAAGAAAAAAACATTAAAATGAAATCAGTGTGTTTTGAATATAGTAAAAATTCTTTATTTAAATTGTAAGAAAATAAATAGAGATTTAATATAATTTAATAATAAATATAATAAGTGAATACGATATCCTTAATTGACGATAAATATAATTGATTTTTAATTTTCTTAAAGTTGACAAATTTAATGGTGAATTCTCCAAACTCTCATTTTTCACTTATAAAATAACAATTCATCTTAGTATATATTTGACACTATGATAAATAAAAGACATGAATTTAGAATATAGTAAATAAGATAGGAGGTTATGTAAAATATATTATAATTATAAAGAGATGAAAAGTATGTCGACGAAATTTGATCATGTGATGACGGTAATAATTGAGTCTCACCACATGTGCAACAAGTTAGTCGTAAAGTTGCAGGGAAGCATAGAAAGTCACATGAGTAGAAATTTTGAGAAGACGAAAGAAGTAAGACAATAAGTATTGAAGAATCTGGCGAGTGTAAACAATGTTGCTTAAACTAGTCAAAATGTTGAAAAAAGATGATGTAATAACTTCAACAAACGAGGAAGATAAATTATAAAGGTCAAGGTTAAGGAAACTTTCAACCAAGGAAGAGACAAAATTTTCAAATCATTCAACTAAAGGCATGGTGGAAATAGTTATGGAGCTATCAATTAAGGAAAAGGATGTCTTAGACATAAACAATTTTACTTGATTTCTATTAAGTATGAACATAAAGTTGCAAACTACATACTTAAAGAACAAACAAAAGTATAATAAAATCAAATATTGGTGAGATCATAAAGTTTAATTTTGACAAGTAATACATTTTTAAGGATGAAAATACTTAAATTTGGATATTGGCCATGACAATCACATGTGTAGGAAAAGAAAAGAATTATTTTCGTACTTAGATAGAATTATTGAGAAAAATGTCAAATTATTAAACTGAAAGATAGTTCTAAAACCTTATGATTTTTTTATGCTCTTGGTTTTCATCACAATTTATTGAGTATGGGACAAATTATCAGCCAAATGTTACAAAATGCAAATTCATTATGGCTGCTACATGTTGATTAGCACAAATAGAAGATTTATTACTAAGATACATATGACTTCCAACCACCTATTCACTATAAAATAAGAGTCTTAATCATTTTTAATCTAGATTAAATTATTTGTTAAGAAAAAAAATTGATTTGACTTACCTATTATAAATATTCTTGATAAACATGCAAGACAAGTGATATTAAAAAAGAAGGCATACAAAATTATTTTTAATTAAAAAGTCTTAGAGGATGAAAAAGCTCTCGAAGTTCAAATTTGTGTAAAAGTTGAAATAACAATACAAGGTGATAAGTATTTTATCACTTTCATTAATGACTTTAATTGGAAAAATATAGTATACTTCATGAAAAGGAAATTAGAAGTATGTGATGTCTTTAAAATGTTCAAGACATTTGTAAAAAAAACAAAGTGGACATATAATTAAAGTTCTTAGAACAAACATAGGCCAAAAATGCGTCTCTTGTACAAACTTCTTTGAACAAGATGAAATTCAACATCAATTGACAACCAAATACCCACTTTAACAAGATAAAACCACTAAAAAAAGAACAAAGTAATAATTGTCTTTTTGAGTTTTGAAATTCAAAATTTGTCGTCCTTTCTATTTAAAATTTGTGGCCAACACCAAAAATTTTAGATTTATAATTTCATTTCATTTAAGATTTGAGTTTTTGAAACATAAAGATTATAAATAGTCCGTCTTTTATTTGTAAAAGAACTTTTGAAATATTAAATGAATTGAAAGATTTTTTTAGATTTTATAGTGTTTTGAAAGAATTGTTGCTAAAGTCTTATATTGTATTATTGGATCAAGTAACGATTACATCAATACTTCTCCAAGTGGTGTAACAATGATCGTGAATCTATAAGTTATTCTCTTATTTATTTATTTTTTTACTCCCTTATCTTGAATTTTCTTATTCTATCTTCTCCTTGGTTTTCTTCTTGTTTGATATTTGTGTACATATTTTTTTTTTGGGTATAAACTTTAACACTTATATAATCTTTATAGGTTAAATTCTAGTCTAAACGTGAGCATCCTTAAATCTAGTTTAATGTACTGCATTTTAATGTCTTACTTGCATTCTCTCTCTCTCTCCTTAACAAAACAACATGTGCAAACAAACCTCTACACAAAATCTCCAGTTATTGAGGGTGTCCACATTTTAAAAGCTCACAAATTTGCCCAAACCTTTTATTAAAATTGTGACTTTAATTTTAAATGTCAGGAGCAGGGAGACCAAATTTTCATGATTAGAACAAGACTTTCGAAAATTTTAACATGTGCCAACTAACATGATGAATTGGTGATATTTATGCATTATGTTTAAATGTTTTATTTTATAAATTATACAAGAACCATACAATATTAGTTTTACATTAATTTAAATACACTGTAAAAAGATCACAAGGGACTATGGCTCCTTTAGTTCACTCCTTAGCTCCATCTTAATTGTTTTCTTCTTTCCAAGTTCACAATCTATATGGACTAACCTTTCTCCTACTAAAGATCTTCATGCCTTTTCCTTGAAAAAAAAAGTCCACGTGTCTTTTTTCTTTTTCTTCTATATCTATGTAACTTTATACGAAATAAGATCTTCAGAAGAACTTATGGAAAAACCATAAAAACCAAGTCCCTAGTGTCAACTCTACCCCAATACATAAAACTTACACCATGACTGATACTAGAGGCAACATTTCCAAAAACTACAATACATTTCCTAGCATTTCAATGTTCAACATGTCTAATATGCTATTCCATGGTTTCAACGTCAACCATGAAATAATAAAATTAGTAGCAGTTCTGTTAAGTTTACTGTATTTAGCAATGTTACCATCAGGTTTTACAAAATGTCAATTGAAAGAGCAAAACACAAGCAGAAAGAGAAAGAGAAATATAGCACATAAGAACATCTCTAATACAAAGGTTTTACATTTAAGACCTTGATCTTGTAAGAATTTTTCATTGAAACATACACAAATGACATGGTGAGGGTTTTAAAATTAAAACCCAAGTTTTGTATAAGATCCTAGATATTAAGAATGCAGATAATTTTTCAATATCAACATGTGTTCGGAATAACGACGTTAAATTAATATTTAATTGTAAAAAATAATTAAACTAATTTCTTAAGTTGTAAAAAATTTGAAGTGCCAAAGATGAAGAAAAAGAGGACCAGAAGATATTAGATTTCTTACTATAGATGAAGCATTGAAAACAACAAAGGTTTTGGAGTAAGAAAGTTGTAGTTCATAAAACTGAATAGTGGAAAATCAACAAAACTATTTATAGTACAAATGCAAATGAAGTCAATGAATCGGCTACTGCACTGAACATCTTTATTTTCTTCTTCTGGTTGTTATTTAACTTCTAGTTTTTGGTTACAAAGATAAACAAATTAAGAATTTAAGACAATCAAAACATATGTGATTTACTCAATGAGGTATATACAAAGAAGAAAAAGGACATACTGCTATAAAGTTAAAGCATTTAAAACACGATCCAACCTCGAAACACAAAATTTGAAATGGTGGCCAATGCGTTGCTGTGTCTTTTGCTATAAACAAAACTAGAAAGAAATAAACTGAAGGCAAACTTTTCTTATTTACCTTTGACAGAAAACTAAACTTGGAAGGAATCAAGCACGGTCTTTAGAGTCTCCTCAGAAGTTTGCCACTGCTTGTCATTGGCACTAACCACAAACAGAACAACAGTGTTTCCCTTTGCTGTTGCTTTTGCAAGATTGTGTGTGCCAGTGAGAGCATATGGAGTTTCAAGCACATATTTGTAGTACTGCAGATACCATTTCAGAATGTTAGTCACTGATAATTGCTAATAACAGTTTTCCTACTTCAGAAAACCAACAACATGAAAAGAAAATATTTAAAAAGAAGTGTATGCAATGCAATCTATAGTGGTGTGAGTTTCAGTGAATAGAAAAAAATTGGTTATGTTCTGTTTATCATTTTAGTGAAGTGCTTCAACTGAAACATTCTTGTTCTGTCTGCATATTTTATGCTTGGACTATATGAACTCGACAATATCATTGATTTTGTGACAAGGTTGAAAAAAGTAAAAGACTATTAATTATTAAACTTTTTGGTTGAGTACTTCATTCAGTTTCTTCATTTTCTAACATGTCATAAGTGTTTAGACAACAAAGGGATGAAAAGAAATGTACCGTCTGATCACCAAGCTTTTCAACTGAAGTCTCAAGGAGCTCTTCTGGATCAAACGTGTTTCCAGTGACAAATGGCCCAAGAGAAGCAATCAGTTTTTCTGGGCTACCAATGTCCTCAATTGTTGCATTCGGTTTGTTGGTAAGGCGTATCAAAGGCGAAGCCACTACCTGAACCTTTCCCTGTTTTTCATCTTCAAACTTCACCTCCACCCAGGGCTCTGCACATTTTGGCTGACAGTAATTTCCAGATAATATGTTTGCTACACGAGTCTGTTTCCAAGTTGGGGGGAGGAGAAACTTGTATGGCTGCACATTTCCTGCAAAGAACTAAATCTAGACTATCAATTGCATAGAACAACAGTAGGCAAGATCAAATGCCTCAGATATGGTTTATCTCTCAAATATGTATGTATAAAATTCATCAGAAGACACTGACTTAATGAACATTTACAAAAAAGGGTTCTTAGTAGAATTGTAGATGCATTTTGTACTGCTTTCGTCCTGAAAGGATTTATCCATACAAAATTAGTACTTTGAGGGATTGGTAGAAATTTGATACTTTCGAGAACCATTCTAAAAAAATGTGGTAGAACATGCAGCCACTGGTCTTACTGAGGAGGGTTTCTCAGCAAGTAGGAATTTAACATTATCAAGAGGGATCAAACACGCATTAATGGGGAGGATGATACATAGTAACAAAAATTGTACATTAACCCTAGAGTTAAACTACAAAACTGAATTATACCTAGATGCTAATAACAATAATGAGACCTTTTGAAGTCACAAGCCTCCAAAATTACAGCTATAGTTTTCTAAATGTTCAACTGAGAGGCATTCATTAGAATGCAATTATCAATTAACGCGCCACATTGTTTGCATAAGAGGCATCAAAATCGTAGTTTCCTTAGCCTACCAAATTATTCAGGTTCTTGGAACATCATAATCATAATCACCAATTGTCCTAGCACATGAAGCAAAACAACGTGATGCCATGCAATCGCTATCTACTCTAGCACTCTCTCTAGACACATATTTCAACAATTCAACTGAGTCTCTAATGTTAAATCCATGTACCTGCTCGAAGGGCGGGAGTGTCCTTGGGAGAGGCCGTGAAGAGAACGAAAGAAGGGTCAGAGGGTGAGGGCGGGAGGAAGGATCCAACCTCAACTTCTCTAGCATGTGAAGGGGGTGGCTCTCTCAGCACAACAAGAGGAAGAGGCATCAAAGCAAGACCCTTCAAGAATTCCCTTCTGGGTGTGTGCTGGGAGGAAACATACTCAGAAGTTGAGGCTCTGAAAGCGTGAAAAGTTGAGAGCTTGGAAGATGAAGATGAAGATGAATATGAGAGTGTGAGTGGGGATATGGAAGAGAATGAAAAGGTTGCCATTTCTGATTTGGGGGGCTTAATGTTAGTGAAATGTGTGTATGCAGGGACAAGGTTTAAGGTTTGTGTTAGAATCTGACTCACTGTGTCTCTTATCCATTGTGGACACACCAGGATCACACTTCATACTCCCCCTCTGTGGGAACAACTAATAAGGTTAAGTTTCAAGTGGTTCTTCAATATGATTGTTTAAAAACATTTTGTTATTTGGATTAATGTGTTTGTTTCAATTTTATTTATACTATTGTTTTACGTTAAAAAGGGTGAAATAACAGTTTAATATCATTTAACTAGTCCATTAGAAATAATTTTACATATAATTTTTTAAATAATTATTTTAATTATGCTGCACAGATATTTATATACAAATCATTATAATTACAAACTGTAACAAATATTTGTAAATATATAAATTATATCATAATTAAAATTGATAATGAATAAATATTTAAATTAGGATATAAAGAAAATCAAGGAGAATATAAAGAAGATAATTTAAGCTCTAAATCAACATCAGTTAATGAATCTCAGAAATGTTTTGAGTATTCCACTTCAGATGTGCAAGATGGTAATTGTGTTAATGTGCACTGTTGAATTATGGTCAGTTTCAGTGCAATATATATATATAGGATTTACAACTTCTTTCTAAATTCTGGAGGGATGGATGCATGGTGACTCCTCAGTATCCGCCTCTTGTATATCCAGGGTCAAAGTTTCACTCCGGTTATCTCTAAATCTAAGAAAAAGTTAGTTAAAGATATGAATGTTTCCTGTAGCAAAATCCAAGTAGGGGTTCGTTCTAAATATCAATCATTATGAAATCACCAATTTTGCAATATAAGGGGAATTGCAAACCTAGAATCTAGGGTGGTTTTATCAAAAACTGTGATAATAATAATCTAGATTTCTTATTCATTAGGGAGACTATGATAGAATTTCATCTCTTTCCATGTCTTTGGAATTACTGTTGGTTGTATAAAAGAGGTTGAAAAAAAAAAAAAAAAAACACAGTATATCTTTTGTTTTTGTTCAATCATAAAGGCTATATCAGACGAGTTCATGAATGAAGAAAAAAAAAAAAAACCATGAACGTATCATCCCATGAAGAATTATTAGACACATGTTTAGACAAAAATTCTCTTGAAAAAAATAATTTCTTATTTTTTTATTTAGTATTTCTTGAAAATGTAATTAGAAAAATATTACTATAGAAAATATTATTTTAAAAAAATAATATTTTTGTGTGGTGTAAATAGTATAAATTTACAGAGATTTCTCCAAACGGTGACCAAAACAAGAATTGGAAGTAGAAAGCAACGGGTCAAAAGTCCAAATTGAAGCCCACCTACCATGATGATTATGGACTAAACAAAGGTCAAACAAAGAATAATACAAGTTTGACCAAGAGAGCATGAAAAGATTCATCATTAGAGTTCATCATAAAGTGGTGGAGTTCATCATTCAAGCGACACTCTCCTTTTTACATTCATCAAATTCTTTTACATTTTTTTTTTAAATTCTTATGTTTTTATTATCTTTTTTTTCATCAATATATATTATATATTCTTGTGTTATTGTTGTTTGTTTCATGTTTTTTTTTTCTTAAATGTCAACATTTATACTTATATAATTATATGAATTAAATTTATATTCATTTGAAGATATTTTTGGACTGTAGTTTTAATCTTAAAATTCTAAAAAGAATTAATGAAATTTATTTTCTAATTCTTAGTTAAAGCTAAATCATAATATAAACTTAATCATTCTTACTCACCATCTCTAGTATTGTTATAAAGAATATTTATTTTTGACTCTACTCAACAAGTATCTCTCTTCATCTATAACTTTCCTATTTTTTGTTTTTTTATGGAATATATATGCCTCCACTTCTCAAGTTTCATGAATAGATTTATGGTTAGAACTCTTATCCCTTCAACAATAATATCACATGCCCTCCTACTTTATTGAAGACTTTAATGCCATACTCGAGTATTGAGAAAAAAGGGAGGAAATAACCTATCTTCTTTTTCTTATCTTGATTTTGATAATTGATCCAATGTCAACTATCTCACCCATGTCCATACTAAAGGATTTTCTTTTACTTGGTCAAATAAAGGATTTTCTTTTACTTGGTCAAATAATAGATGTGGCTTGACTTGGATTAACTTGAGACTTAATCGCTACATATGCAATTATGTCCTTGGTTGTAAACTTGGATTTTGTTTACTGTTGTACTCTAGTTCGCATCAAATAAGATTATCATCATATTCTTATGGTTTCTCAGAACTACATTAGCAAAAGGTCTTTATCCTTTAACTTTTAAAAAGTGTGTTTCTCACATGTTTCTTGTAAGCTTATTTTGGACTGACTATGGAAATCAAACATAGTTAGTTGGCCTAAAAGTTGAGGATTTTCAAGTGTACACTAAAGTTATGTAATATAGATATTTTTATATATGTTAATAGTAATGCCTTAAAGACACTTCTTTCTCTTGGTTCCATACAAGAGCCATAAATTCAAAGGGCCATAGGAGTAAAGAAAAAGATTTTAAAATGTTGTTATAACATGTTCTTCATGGCCAACATGAATTTTGAAAGAAAAATCTATAATTAATTTATTTAAGGATAGAGACAAATGCACAAGGATCTTTTACAATGTTGGTGACATTCGCCACTCTATTAAGCAGATTCTTATGAAAAAGATAATACCATTCCACATGATTCAAAGCATATTGAGTAGCATGTTCTTGATTATTACTCAAATCCTTTAAATCAAGATGATGCTTCTGAACAAAATAACTTGATTAGTTGTGTCATCCCTCACTTGGTGAGCAATAGGGATAATTTGATATGAAAGAAGCACTTCTAAGGTTACAAAGGAAATCGAAGACACAAGCATAAGAACACAAATAAGGGAAACCTTAGAATGAAGGGGATTTTCGAACTGCTATAGAGAGAACAAGGTTTCTAGGTATGCAATTACAAAAAGAATGTTTATACAATGATAGGTTTTGCTTATATAGTTAACTGATCTAACTGCTTAACAATCAATACTAATTGAAAACTTGCTTATTATGTAGAAATACCCCTTCCATGAGAATATTCTTGACCTCAAGGATGGAATGAAATATATTTTTGGTTTAGATCGTAGTACAACTAAGATCCTTCGAGAGTTAGTGCTTCAATTTTACTAAAACCTTGGTGATTGAAATTTCCTTGCGCTTCACCGCCATCTTGTTTATAGTAGCCTCATGTTCCTTTTCATCTAGTCTTCCTTCCACTTGATATGAAAGATTAGTTGAAACTACTACATCTCTCACATGTTTCTTAAGTTGGGATGCATGGAAAACATTATGAATCTTAAAATATTTTAGAAGCTCTATTTTGTAAGCTACTTCCATGATACAATCCAAGATTTTGTATGGACCAAAATACTTTGACTTAACTTTACATTAGGTATGTGGCTCACTGAAATTTGCCTATAAAATTGTAGTTTCACGTAAATCATATCACAAATTTGGTATTTTCTACTTGATTTGTATTTATTAGCTAATTGTTTCATTCTCTATTGGGCTTTTTCCAATTGGAATCTAATGATCTAAAACATTTTCTCTATTTTTCTAAGATTTTTATAAACTAATTCTACTTTTGATTCTCCAGGTGGATGAGTCAGATGTACAAAAAGGGTCTAAATCTCCTAATGTGGAAAATATTGAAGATTAATAAAGCTAAGGTGCTTTGATTGAATAGCTATGATTTCTAAAGCGATAAACATGATGGATTACAAATGTTTTTGGAGGGAATTTTTCTATCAAAGTATATCATAGTATATAGTAGGAAGGCTTTTGATACTCTAAAATTTTCCCGATAAAATGTGCTCCATTATTTTGGGTTATGCATAACTTTTGTCCCTAGGAAAGGAAATTATTGAATTTATCAAACTTTTAACATCTATAAATGATAAGTTTTGTTTTTTTTTCCTATAAAAGAGGTGTACGAGAAAGAGATTCACTTTCACCTTTTATTTTAGGTCTTGGAGATGAAACTTTTAATCATGGTATCTTTTCTCTTGTAAAAATTGACTACCTTTAATTATGGTCGGTTCCTCGTTTTTTAACACTCTACTCATGTTATATATGGTGATATACACATGTAATAAAAATATATGCATATAAATTTCTTTTATAATGATATTATGTAAATAATTGTATAATATAGAATTTGTATGTAATTCATATGATGACAATTTTATAGGTCTTGTAATCTTTTAAAAGTATATTTTGACCCTTTTATGAATGTGTGGTAAGGGTTACCTAGGATAATATGTGGCCACAATTAGTTATAATACAAGCACAAAACACATTATACAAAGGAGATATCTCATGCTTTAGTGATAATTTAGTTATATAAATAACTTTAGGTGATAGCAAAATTTTGAAGAAGATTTGTGATCAAGTTTTATGAAATGCAACAAAACACGTTGATATAGAAAGTTAAAAATAATTTTCCAATATATTGTTAATAAGTAAAATGTTAATATTTAGTAGAACATGTTTAATTTAAGTCTTCTGAAAAACATTGAATATGACAAATTATTTTCAACTATTGAGATGTATTTAATAAAAAATGTGATTTGTTGTTATATATATATAAATTAAAGTATTTAGTTCATCTGTCTATAAATGTGTGTGAATTGTTATGGTTATACTTTATATAGAAACATGTGATATTAAATATAATAGTCTAAATATCAAACAAGAATAAAAGAATAATTTATTTCCTAATATTTTAAAATATATAAATATATTTGCATATATATAATTTTGGGAACTTACAAGTTTCAATAATTATACATTACATATACATATATTTAATGTTATTAGATGGGACATTACATTAAGAGTATTGTTTAAGTATTTATATTATTAACAATAATGTATGTATTAAAAGATACTATATACTTTTATCAGTATTTTATAAATTATTTAACTTATTACATTATTTAATCTCAGCTAAGTTATTTTTTTTTAAATTACCCTGAATTTTTAATTGAATGAAAATCAATTTCTAGATAAATAGAAGCATATATAAATATAAATAATTATAAGTTTTTCTTTTTTATAAAAAAATACCCTTTAAAATTTGTTTGAAAATTCAATTCGGACATGGAAAATTAAAAGGGTTACTTCTTCAAATTTGCAACTCTAATCTTTCTGTCTTGGAAATGTATATGGTATTTTATGTTCAACAATGTGTCACGGACAACACTATGCAGCAGACACTAAGAAACTCATCTCTCTTATGAGGATTAATTAATATAAGTACCAACTGCATAATTGTATCAAAAACACAAATTAAAAAATAGAACATAATCGGTTATCATATGAAAAGATTTGATTACATTGCAATGACACAACATAGTATCGATCCTCACTAACTTAAGGTGTGGCAAACGTAAGCAAGGACGTAATCTTAACTAACATTATTTACTTACCCAAGAATAGTGTCTTTTATTGTTTGTCATTTTGATTGCTATTTTAGTTTCAAATTTAGAAGGAGTGTCTGGACTTAATGATTAATGACTACCGTCCTATTTTGCGGAAAAGATAATATTGTAAATCTATAATTATTATTATAATAGAGAATATTAAGTGAGAATACTTCTGAACATGAGAAACAAAAACTATATATATATGGGTTGTTCATTTAAATTTCTTTAAATTTAAGACTTTGAATTTTATTTAAAGATAAATTTTAAATTAATAAAAAGTAAGAAAATATGTAGATCTTAGTTTATATTTGAGTAAGGTAAAGTGTATATGATATTAGTAATTATTTAGGAGTATGATTTATATAATAAATTTGTATTTGATTTTTTTGAAAGAGTAAAGAACGGTGTTTCCAAAGATGATATAACTCAAGTGGTGGCTTATTTTTCAAATTATTTCCACCACTTAAGAGAAAACTTATAAGTTGAGTAAGAGGGAACAAAGACAGTTCTTATATGGAAAAGATATCCTTAAATATAGTGTAGTCATAAAAAGCAAAAAAATATAATAATAATAATGTATATGTTTTGGAACTTTTGACACCATGCAACTCTGTTATAGCACTCAAGTGATAAGATGATCGCTCATATACTAGTAAAACAGTGTTATTATATTTTGAACTTGTTGAAAGAAATATAACAAATATATAATTCAAGCGAGAGGTGCTTAAGTCATGTTTGAATGAAAAAGAGATAAAACCAATTTTATTCTCTAAAGCTGCTTAAGTGGTATGGGATCACTCTAGTAAAAAAAAAAATTCTCAATTTTTGTGAACAAAGTCATTTATGCACTAGTTGAAATAATGATGTTATGCTATGTTATATGTTGTTAATTATATATATTCGTACGAATTATTAATGTGTGATATGCATGAGATATGTATGTTGATAAAATTAATGAAATAAATCTTTAGTATGATACATACACACAGATGCATGCATACATACATGTATATATATATTATTTGTATGATATGTTGTCTCTCATGGATGTAATAATGTACTTTATGAATATGTAATGATAAATATGTGAAATGATATTACAGTATTGAAGTATTAAATATAAAAAAAACATTAAGAAAATGAAATATTGTATGCTTCACAAATGATTTAATGACATAAATCAAGATATTAATTGATTAGAAGCTAATAAAAATTTGTACATCAAACTTTTACAAAGTATGTGCATAAATTACCTTAATATTAAAAGATGATGATAGATTTTCAAAACTTTTTTGATGGATAAAGTATTATTATTTCGTAAGATGTATTTAATACAAATTTTTAAAAAAATGTTGAAATGACTAATTACAATATTTATTAAAAATGTAATTAGTGATTTCTAACATTCCTCTAATTATAACTTTTAATATATAATTTATTAAGAGTATGATATTATGGATATATATATATAAATATATGCATACACATGTGGGTCATATTAATATATTAGGTTATATATATATATATATATATATTTTTTTTTTTTAAATTCTTAAGTGTAAGTATGTGTGATACGTAAATAATTTGAAACATTTCTAATTGTGTTAACTCAATGCAATCTTCAGTAATTTAATTTAATTTTATAATTTATTTATGTATAATATTAAAATTGATATATAATTCTGTTGACCAATCATATTAATTTAGTAATGTATTATTGTTGAATCTCAATCTAATCCAACCGAGATCCAAAGAAAAAGTGTTTTATTAAATTTTCTTGTAAAAAAAGTAGTATAAGACAAACTCTTCCCATGTGCTCCTAAAAACATGCTCAACTAAAAGGACTTCATCTTCCACAGTCAAATAAAGCTTAATTAAGGTTCCACCAAGAGAGAGAGAAATTATTAGAAAACAATAGATGTATTATTAGACTTAGACTTTACTATCACTGATCAGTTGAACGTTGTTCCAAGTTTTCAGACGTTGTTGGTGTGCATGTACAGTTGTTTTGAATTGCGATATCTTGGAGAGAAATATGGGTGGAAAATGTTTGGCTCATTGACCACAATCTCTAACACACACACATATATATATATATATTAAAATACGTAAATCCTGCATAATATAATAACAATAATAACTATTTTTAATGATAATAATAGTCTCAAAGTTATGATGTATTAATTACAATAATAACGACTTTTATTGAAATATTACACAATAAAATTTAAATCAGAAAAAGTCTAAACAATAGTTTATTTTTTTTTAAGAATAAAAATGTTATCTTTATTTTTTTTTTCATTTTAATATTTTAAGATCTTTCTTTGTAGTTTAAAGTAATAAACTTCAAAGTAAATGAAGAATATACATGTTCTTTGAAAAAGAATATAAACAAATTCAAAATATTTTATTCTTTATTTATAATAAAATTTTATCTTTCTAAAATTATTTTTTTATATTTTTCCATAAAATTTAATACTTTTTTTATTTACTTTTTAAGATCAAGCTTTATGATAATGCAGTTTTATACATATTAATATAAACTGGTTAAAGATGATTTTTTACAAAATCGGTGTAATTTTACACTAGTATTATTAAAATAAGTAGATTTTTTTTTATTATACAGATTTGTGAAGAAGTCATGTGTATGATTTCAGTTAACAAAGTTGTGCCTCACTACACAATTTTTGATTTTTTTTTAATTTGTATTAAAGTCATGTTAATTATATTATCAATTATTTTTTTTTTCATTTTTACAAAGTCGTGTTTAAAATATTGCTTTTGAATTTCTTTTCTTTTTAATTAAGTCGTGCATAGAAGTATGTTTTTTAATTTTTTTGAATTTTTATTTTCGATAAAGTTGTGCTTAGAAGCACATTTTTAATTTTTTTCATTATTCTTTGTTGAATTTCTGGTAAAAAGGAATCCATGAAAAAGAAAAGAAAGTATAAGAAATGCCAAAGATCAAAATAAAGAATAAGTAAATTTGAATAAAAGATGGAAGAAAACCTTTTAAGATATTAATTGAAAACTAACAATAATAAAAAAATTGAAATTAAAATGATAGAAAATAAAATTGCAGGAATGAAATGAATAACACAACCTAGAAGATTCAATGTAAACAAAAAAATATTAAACCATCTATCAATTAAGTATATAGTCTTGTGTAATCAAACAAACTAAATAATCTAAACAAATAAATTAAATAATTAAGTCTTAAATAAACAGATAAATTATCTAATATTAAACAAACAAAATTAATGTACTTGCTGATAGAAATTAGAGAATAAATATTTTGAATAATGAATTTAACTATCATATTAAATTATTGAGAGTCATAATCTAATAGATGAAGATAAAATACTCTTCTTGGACTTTAGAATGATTCTTTTGATGGAGTCAGAGACCACAAAGTTTGTGAATTTATTTATTTTTATATTAGGGACCAACCCTTCACCTCCCTTTGATTATGTTAACCTCTTAGAAAATGATTCATATTAAAATAATTATCCAAAAAATTAGGAAGTGTCATTAAAACTATCTTAATGATGAACGATTTCAAACGTTAAAGAAATCAATAGTTAATATGATTATATATAAATAAATATATAGCCTACAATTAGACTAATGAATTATAATTTCCTAAGAATCTCCCACTTACTTAGGCTATATATATTGTCCTGAACTAATCATATCACAAAATAAATCATAAATGCACATACCAAGTGCTATTTGTCCTTAACTACTTAAACAATCTAGTTCATCTCATATACATACCAATAATTGAATTACCGCAACTTTCATCACATTAAATTCGCAACTGAACCACGATGATTACCATACTGATATTGACAAAATATCTCACTTCTTTATTTCTCAAAAGATTAAAATATATAGAACAATGTTTCCCTAAAATTTCTCCTACAGATCTGTTCAAATCCGTTCAAGATCTACTAATACAATCAATACCTACCTAATATAACTAATCATATCTCATGGAATATTACTAAATAAAAACATATATATAATAGATATACAATAATCACAATACCCCCTCAAGTTGGAGCATGAAGATCTCGAATGCCCAACTTGCAAAGTAAAAATGAATACTGTTGTTTTCCCAATGCCTTGGTAGCCACAATATTGTTCCCATCGGTTATCTTCTCACTTGGATGATTATTTTGATCCTTTAGCAATTTCAGCAGCACTTGGAGTTAATTATGACTCAATCTAAGAGATTTCACGTCATTCCCATCTGATGTATTTCCTATGGTTGAGTTTCCAGGTATGACCTAGGCTGCATTAACCCACACAACATCACGGCCTCGGTCTGCCCCTTTTTCTGTTCGCGCGAGGATTGCGATCCCTTACCATGGCCTCCATTCTTTCGGTCAGTGCGTGGTCTATCACCCCACCACTCAGGATATCCAATTAGTGCAAAAAAAAAGAATTTGCGTCATGGCCACTACGTTTGCAATGAGAGCAAATCATTGTTTTGTCTTTCCCATCTACTCTGCCACGAACAACAAAAGTCATTACCTCTCCTTTGTCTTCTTTCACACGTGTCATGCTCTGTACTCGTTCTTCTTGAATTAGAATTGCGTAAACTTTGTTCAAATTCAGTAATGGATTGTGTGCCAAAATATTAGAACGAATAGTGCCATATATTGTGTCATCTAACCCCATAAGAAAGGTATGTACCCTTTCCTCTTCTCGTTTCTTGTCAAGAATCGATCCATTACATGTGTCACATTTACAAGTTGGCTGTTGATCATAATTCGTCAATGCATCCCACAATTGTTTAAACTTTCTGTAGTAATTGACAATGCTCATTCCTTTTTGTCTACACTCAGTAAGATTTGATTTGATTTGTTGAATTCTTGGTCCATTGACCAATGAAAACCGGTCACAAATATCATTCCATAAGTCCTGTGCAATCTTGACTTGTGAGATCGTTGAGCGGAGAGATGATTCAATGGTGTTTCAAATCCAAGACACTAATAAGGAATTAATGGTCCACCAATCTTCAAGATTCGTTGAGTCATCCATCGGCTTCTTGATTGACCCATCAATAAAGCCAAATTTCTTCCTCACCCTCAAAGCCGTTATTATCGAACTAGCCCATTCATCATAATTTTCGCCCTTCAATTGTACCTGTGTAATCAAGAGACCAGGATTGTCAAAAGTGGTTATGTCATAAGGTGAGATAGTTGTCCGTTGATGGTTGCCATCATTGGATTTTTCAGCCATGATTCAATATGTTGAGTGTATATGGGTCTAGCTCTGATACCATGACAAAATACCCCACTTCTTTATTTCTCAAAAGATTAAAATATATAGAACAGTGTTTCCCTAAACTTTCTTCTACAGATCCGTTCAAATCCGTTCAAGATCTGCTAATACAATCAATACCTACCTAATATAACTAATCATATCTCATGGAATATTACTAAATAAAAATAGATATATAATAAAGATATACAATAATCACAATAGATATACTCAATGACATAGATCAAGTTTGAATGAGTAACATGGAAATCACATGAAATTGATCTCATGCATGTCTATTTCCAACTGGTCCAACTTTAAAATCTCCATTAAGATCTATCCAAAATTTGCAATATTAACATTGTAAACAACATAATGTAGATCATCATCTTTTATTTTGTAGAAAATAAAATAATATAATGTTTGACATACATACAACATACAAAGTATACAAAATAATCCCACTAAACCAAGTTATCATCAATAGTGATACCCATATGATCAATATGCTCATGAAATACTTTAGGGATTAATCCTTCGATTAATGGGTCTGTTAGCATAAACTTTGTTCCTATATGTTCTATAGGAATATGTTTGTTTTTTTGAACTATCTCCTTAACAACCAAAAAATTAACATCAATATGTTTTGACTTTGTTGAGCTCTTGTTTTTGTTGGAGTAAAACACTGCTGAATTATTGTCACAATGAATCTTCAGTGGCATTTCAATCATCTACCGCACGAAGTCTGGTGACAAAGTTTCATAACCATATGCCATGGTTAACGCATCACTTAACTGTTTACTAATGATCTATACTTGGATTGCTCAAGTATCTACCTAGAACTCCTAAAATAAATGCTATATCAAGACGGGTGCAGACTTGAGCATACATTAAGTTCTGTATTGCTGATGCATATGGTTTATCATGCATTATTGTCCTTTCAAGATCATCTCAGGGCACTGTTTGAGACTAAACTTGTCTCCTTGAGCCAGGAGTGAGTCGACCGATCTACTACTTCCCATGTCGTATCTACTTAAGATTTTATCGCTATATTTCTTCAGTGATAATCCAAAAGAGAATGATCTCTCAATATTTGGATTCATAATACAAAAAAAGCATCACCAAGATCCTTCATTTCGAATTTGTTCGACAAAAGTTTCTTGGTTTCATGTAACAAACCTATATCATTGCTTGCAAGTAGTATATCCTCGACATATAAGATTAGAAATACATATTTACTCCCACTGAACTTGTAGTATACACAATCATCAACAATATTTGCCTCAAAGTCATATGAGGTAATAACTTGATGGATCAATATGAGGATTGATCCCATTTCTCTATTTTAGCCTTATTAGCATTAAGAGATATGTCCAAATTCATACAACCAAGGACAATAAACATTGGCAACTGAAGTTGAAGCAACAACAACTGTATCCATAAAAAAATATTATTAGCAAGAATAATAAGAAAATTCATACTGAGATACTTGGAACAACAACATTAATTTTTAATCTTTGGATAGAAAAATTAATTGTATGTGGTACTCTCATTACAGTAATCAAATATTGTCAAAAAAATTCTGTTAAACATTAAGCCTTTCTTTGGACCGATACAATGTTCACATGGAAACTTGAGAATTTGCAACTTATTTATTACTGCATATATTTTCTATCAATAAGCCAAACAATAATCTTTCTTTGAGCCTATTAGTGCTCGCATAATTAGATAAAAATAAATAAATATATAAACTGAAGGTTCAATATTTATTATTTGGCCAAACAGTAAACTTTCTTTAGGCCGTTTATTATTCGCATAAATAATAAGCATTATATTAGCCAAACAATAATCTTCCTTTGTGTCGATTCGTGCTTAGATAAAAAATAAATAAATATATAAACTAAAGGTTCAATGTTTATTATTTGGCCAAACAATAATCTTCCTTTGGGTAGTTTATTATCCGCATAAATATTAAGCATCACATAAAAAAAATTACATATGCATATATAAAAAAAATTGCATATGAGCAGCGAATATTGCAATGGAAATAAAGGCCTGGATCAGTGAATCATATTCAAAGTCGAAAAAAAAATTACATATGCTTTCAAGGCAATGTAACCAACGACATTATTGTGCATATCATATTGAATTACTAAAATTGAAACATGGTACAGGAACCAAGGCCACAACACAGCAAAACGAATTTATATAAGATAAGATGAAATGCGTAAACATAAAACAAAATTATGTGTATTTATTCTTTAATTCCGAACCGGTACAACGTTAACATAATCCAATCCAATAATAAAACTTTATTCACAATAACTTAACATGAACGATGCTCTGATACCAATTGATAGAAATTACAGAATAAATATTTTGAATAATGAATTTAGCCATCATATTAAATTATTGAGAGTCATAATCCAATAGAAGAGTCACATACCTGAATCCATGGACGAAGATAGAATAATCGATATGGTTATGATCTTACTGAATCAAAATCTTCCTTATTCCTCTTGATGGACTTTGGAGTGACTATTTTGATGGGGTAAGAGACCACAAAGTTTGTGACTTTTACCTCTCTTTTATTCTGTTAACATTTGACAAAATGATTTCTATTAAACTAGTTATCTGATAAATTAGGAGGTATCATTAAAATTATTTTAATAACTCATTGAAACTATCTTAATGACCAACGATTCCAAACATTAAAAAAATTAACAACTAATATAATTATATATATATATATATATATATATATATAATTAGACTAAGGAAATATAATTTCCTAACCCTTAATAGCACCTTATCATCAAAGTAAATAGAAAATGTGTTTGCTAATCATGACTTTAGTAATCTGAAGTCATGCTTACAAGAAAGTTTTCCTTACAATGTAGTTTTGCTTAAAAATACGATATATCTATTTAATTAATAAAAATAAAATATTATCAGAAATAACAGGGCATAATTATTTTAATTTTATAAAAGAAAAACATATCAAAGACAGATTTAGTCACACAGACCAATCCTTAACGAAACATTATTGTATTTGTTTAGAAATACACAGATTAAATAGATAAATCATTGCTTAAAATCCATTTTTATCGCAATTTCAGAAACGAAAAAACATATTTAATCCTAGTTTTTACATTGGGTAATGAACCTTAATCTATATATATAATATATTACAATGCCAGGTGTATTCACAGAGCCATATAGACAACATCGGTGAGTGTATGGCATATGCTGAAACAGATTTCGGACATGGAGGCAGAGAAAAGCATTAACATTACAGACAGTGGCGAGATGGCAGAGAAAGAAGAGCTTCTGCACGATAAAAACCATCCACGAGGAGGCCTCAGAACGTTACCCTTCATCCTTGGTACATCTTTCTTCTTCATTTCTCAACTTCATTCTTCCTAATCTTTAACTTCTTCCTCAAACTCTCTTGCATGCCCTTTTTTCCGATCAATCTGTTTCGGATCATCAATTTCACTCATTATATTCACCTAGATTCAAGACGGGGAAAGACAACTAAAACATCATCTTCATTCATAATTGTGTTGCCTTAAACTGTATCAAACACTGGTCCATTGTTGTTGGAACTAAGGAAATTTTTAATTAGCTGCGTTTGGAATTTTCAATTGTTTCATTTATATATTTAAATTTAATCACTTATTGTTTATTTGGTCGCACGAAAAAGAAGAAATAAAGAATGGAAGAGCAAAAAAAGAGATCTCAAAATACATGCGTAGTTTGATAATCGATGAAAAAAGAAGTAAAAAAAGGGACCACTGTAAGAAGAAAATATTCAATTACGTTTTGTATAAAACAATAACTCATTACGTATAAACATAATCGATTGTTTAGTTAGCACGTTACCAACTATACAATGATAAATAAAGCATCATATATGAACAAATCTGTGAGTTAACGTATATAATCAGTTCTATGCAAGGAAACGTAATTAAGTATACATATTTATTATTTTAAAAATGTTGTACAATTTAAGTTTTTATTTACATATTTATTTTTCTTATTTTTATTCTATTGTTTTAAAACTAAACATACTTGTTTTCTCTTTAGTTTTTTCATCTACCCAATTCTTCTTCTTTACCAAACAAATCGTCAGTTTTATTTTGATTTTTAAAACATCTGTTAACGTTATTATTTAATTTAATATTTTATCTCTCTTATTTTCCTTATACTTTCTTAAATTAACATATCTATTTTTTTTCTCCTTTTATTTCATCTTCTTTATCAAACAAAGTGGCATTATTATTCTGGTCGTGCAACTTATGTTAACATTATCACTTAAATCATACGCTTTTTAATTTGGAATAATTTTGGAATTTATTTAAGATTTTTAATTTAAAAATTATGATAGAATACTTTCCTTTTCAAGTCAGTACAAGAAAAATGCTATTTAGAAATCAATTTTTAGCTACCATATAAGATAATTGCTAATTGTGATCAAAATAGTCACCAAATTAGATTTTGGTTGTTAAATAACTACAAAATTGAAGTAATGATTGAATTTAGTGACCAATTAAGTTAAAAAATTAGTATCTAACATTAGTTATCAAATTTTTAGTGACCCATGTCACTATATTCTAAATTGGTATCTAATTAAGTTAGAGACTAATTTAGAATCTAATGACATAGGTCACTAAAACCTTAGTAGCTAATATTAGATACTAATTTTTTAACTTAATTTATCACTAAGTTCAATCATTACTTCTATTTTGTAATTATTTAACAATCAAAATCTAATTTAGTGACTATTTTGATTACAATTAGTAACAATTTCATATGGTAATTAAAAATTGGTCTCTACAAACTATTTTCTTGTAGTAGTGAGTGTAGTTACTCTGAAAAAAAATCATAAGAAATGTTAATCAAAGTTTCTCCAAATACATTCAGTAGTATTAATAAAAATTTATTAACAAACTCAAAATTATATTGTTCTCACTTTTTTTTAATCATTTTTAACAAATAATAAAAATGAATTCAAATAATGTATTAAAGAACCAATAAGCATTCATGCAGTTCTCGGGAAAACTAAAGTCCAATGTCTGTTAATATAGACTGCGGCTAGAACAAAAGAAAAATGGTTCATGAACGGAGAAAATATAATACAAGTTTATCGTATATATTATGTAATAAATAGAATATATATATATATATATATATATATATATATATATATATATATATATATATATATATATATATAATAGATCTCTTTTAAAGTAAAAGATCTGTATCGTTGTCCATGACAAAATGCTGATCCTCTTATTTTTTGAAAGATAAAATGCACCTTTTTATTTATTATCTAGAAATGAAGTGGAAGATAGAACATAATCTCATACCAAATATAGATTTGTTGAATTAATTAATAGTGTTAGAGAAGAATAAGAGCACTAGGTTAATAAGAGTACTTAATTTGGAATTGCAAGTTCTGGTTTTCATGCCAGCATGATAAGCAAGTTGGATGTTGTGCAGCAAATGAATTTTGTGACAGATTTGCAAGTTCTGGTTTTCATGCCAACATGATAAGCTACCTCACTCAACAACTGAACATGCCATTGGTACCTGCCTCCAACTTGCTCACTGCTTTCACTGGAACTTCTAGCTTCACTCCTCTCTTTGGTGCTCTAATTGCTGACTCCTTTGCTGGCCGTTTTTGGACCATTGTCATCGCTTCATTCATCTATGAACTGGTTTCTTACACTCTCCTCTTTCTACAATTTAACTCACTGTCATATTCACCTCTTATGTTAGAATAAATATAATCAACTCTTACAAAATTTAATGTTTATACTTTTGTGAAACTAGTCTTTAGCTAGACATGGTATATGTTACAAGCTTTTATTTAGCAGGACCTAAAAATACAAGTTTCTTTGTGTCATGTGCTTTCTATACATAAAATCTTGGTTAAAGTCAAACTCTTATTTTGTTTGAGATTTTCTTACTGTAGTTTTTTTGACATCTTTATTATATCAATCAGAACGTACTAACAATGTATTTCTTTTCAATACATTCTATGGTTTGAGAGTGAACCTTTTCATTCTAGTACTTCTACACCAGATCCCACAGATAATTTTGGCATACAATTGTTCTTGCTATAGGGATTGATTGTTATAACTTTATCAGCTACACTGCCCCATCTGCGCCCCCCAGCATGCTCAACACAGGTGAACTGCAAAGAAGCCTCATCCTCTCAGATGTGGATACTGTACATCTCTCTCTTACTCGTAGCACTTGGCACAGGGGGCATTAGACCCTGTGTTGTGACCTTCTCAGCAGACCAATTAGACATGACCAAAAGAGGGGTAGCATCAAGGAAGTGGAACCTCTTCAATTGGTACTCTTTCTGCATGGGGTTGGCTTCTCTAAGTGCTTTGACAATTGTGGTTTACATCCAAGACTACATGGGTTGGGGTTGGGGTCTTGGAATTCCAACCATTGCCATGCTCATATCCATCATTGTCTTTGTGTTGGGCTCACCACTCTATAAAATCGTCAAACCACATGGTAGTCCAATGGTTCGTTTGGCACAAGTAGTTTTGGCTGCTGTAAAGAAGAGAAAGCAGGCTTTGCCTCAGGATCACAAGCTTTTGTACCAAAATTGGGAGCTAGATGCTGCTATTTCCTCGGAAGGAAGGCTTCTACACACGGATCAATTCAAGTATGTCAAGTCATAAATTTGGATTTGGATCTTTTTCACTTCAACAATATGGTAGTTTAAAATTTCATTCTCAAACCTAACCACTAAATCAAAGGACTAATGATATTCATCAGTTGAACACCAGCCATCATTATTAGTTGCAACTGTTATATTAAAGATAAATTCTCTCTCTCTCTCTCTCTCTCTCTCTCTCTCTCTCTCAGCATATGTACTATATTTTAGATGATTTTCTCAAGATTGAACAAGTTTTTATATATGCAGATGTCTGGACAAGGCTGCGATTGTGACAGAAGAAGGAAGAGATCCAAATGTAGCACCAGACTTATGGAAATTAGCCACGGTGCACAGAGTTGAGGAGCTAAAATCCATCATTAGAATGCTTCCGATTTGGGCCTCAGGAATTTTGCTCATAGCTGCATCATCATCTCATAATTTTGTGATTCTGCAAGCTCGTACAATGGATAGACACCTCTCTCACACCTTCCAAATCCCCCCAGCAAGCATGAGCATTTTCACTGTCCTAACCTTGATGGTAGGTCTTGTTCTCTATGAACGCCTTTTTGTTCCATTTATCCGTAGGTTCACAAAGAACCCTTCAGGAATCACAAGCCTACAAAGAATGGGAGTAGGTTTTGTGGTTAGCATTCTAGCCACACTAGTCTCAGCATGGGTGGAAATCAAAAGAAAAAAAGTTGCTGCAGAGTACAACTTATTGGACAGTCCAAGTGCAACTATTCCTATAAGTGTGTTCTGGTTGGTACCTCAGTATTGTCTGCATGGGGTGGCTGAAGTTTTCATGGTTGTGGGGCATTTGGAATTTCTCTATGATCAGTCACCTGAGAGCATGAGAAGCACTGCTGCAGCTCTATACTGCATAACTACTGCCATTGGGAACTATGTTGGCACAATTATGGTCTCACTAGTTCACAAGTATTCTGGCAAGGAAAGGAATTGGTTGCCTGATAGGAACCTCAACAGAGGTAGATTGGAGTGCTACTTTTATCTTCTTAGTGGGATCCAAGTTCTGAATCTCATTTATTTTGTAATATGTGCACGGTTTTACACTTACAAGTCCGTGGAAGAAATTAGTAAAGTTAATAATCTGGAAGATTTGGAACAGGACAAAGAAAAAATCTCTTCTGTCAGTTAAGTGGTATATGTAAGGACGGAGCAGAAGATTATTCACGGTTAATGAATAAATTTATGTTTGATATTGAAATCTTATACTTGAACAATTCCTCTTGTGATGGTAACAAGGATATCTTAAAGAAAATAAATTATATTTTAAAATGTGATTAGCAAAGTTAAATAGAAATTAGTTATATTCTTACACGAGCCTCGAAGGGACTAACACTTGTTCCTCATTCCGTGGTTACTAATCCCGTTGGTTCTCGGTCTTCGGTTCAATGCAGGGATATATACAAAAAGCACTATGATGTTAAATTAGTTTTTACATATAAGAGTTTTCTTTAATAAGATAAAAAACATCCCTTTCATTTTGATCTCTCCCCATTATTTATAATAGTCAAAAAAAGTGATTTTAACATTGATTTGACATCTAGTAATTTCTTATTTTGTTTCTATTTTGTTAGACATATGATATGATTAACGCTTTGAGGAAAAATAATAACATAAAGTACTTATTAGATATGATTAACGCTTAGAGGAAAAATAATAATATAAAGTACTTATTAGATTCAGTAACATTCAACTCATGCTTGATTGAGGCCGTCTCGATTTATGATTGAGTTATAGTTGAGAATACCTCAGCCTATAGTAAATTATAAAATTATGGTTTGGAAAATCTCGATCCACAGTACAAGTTAAATTTACTAATGAGTTATCTCTATCCCAATCCATTCTAATTGTCCGTGTTATGTTATGAGTTATATATGTGATTAAAAATTTCTTATAACAATAGCTAAAATTTGAGTCATGACAGAAAATGTATATAAACTTCAAGTTACAATTGTATTGATTGGTTACATATATAGATAGACGAATTCTTCTTCCGTTCTCCTACTTTATTATTGTAAGGTGTAACACAAATAGAAAAGATAAGAAGAAGAAAATGAATGTATATTATTTTGTAAAATAACAATATTCTCTGTTCTTAGATCCAGATACACAAGAGACTGCCTTACACATACATATATATATATATATATATATATATATATATATATATATATATATATATATATATATATATATATATATATAT
>Ga0099825_1000251_pt1 | contig 50085 bp, 31 predicted proteins | sample SiratroredBW_FD_76838 | JGI IMG/M metagenome (GOLD analysis project Ga0099825, IMG submission 76838) | Root nodule microbial communities of legume samples collected from California, USA - Siratro red BW | ecosystem: Host-associated > Plants > Roots > Nodule | place: USA: California | collected...
AAATATTATTAATAATGTTAATATTAGTATTATTATTAATTATAGAAATTATAATTACAATAATAATAATAATAACAACAATAATTATAATAAGAATGCTAATAATCATATTATGATAATAGTATTACTCTGGTTTAGTAGTAAGTTCAGTTAATAAAACTAATTAAAACAATAATAAAAATAATTCTTAAAAACAAATATACTAAAAGTAAAAATAAAATATAAAGGTAGTAATAAAACTGAAAAGAAAAAAAAATGTTAATAATTTTTTTAAACAATATTCGTTACATACAGAATAAATCCGTATGTAATATTCTGTCGATAAATTACATAAATTCTATGTAAATCCGTATGTAAAATGATTATATACGGATTTTTGGCTATTACATACGGATTTTTCCCATATATAATTTCAATTTTTTTTTTTAGTGTTAACTAATTTCATTTTTATTTTTAAATTTTGATACACCATATAAATAAAGATAATTTAAGTAAGTAATATATTTTCTCAAATATAAAATTTTATTGTTTTCAATACATTCCTATATTTAATCAACAGTCTATTCAGAATTAATAATAAAAAAATCTATTATTTTTCTTTATTTTATGTTTTCAAAAAATACCTACTTGAGCATATTCTTTTAATATATTCCTATTTTAAAAGTAAAAATGTATTATTTTAAAAAGGCACTAACAAAATTGATACATCTTATCTCTAATAACTCATAATTTTTTTTTTCTAGGGTTTCATTTCTTGCAACTATAAAAGTCCCATTTGATTGTTATAGAGAGAGAGGGGAACGATGTCTTTTTCTGTTCAACTGGAGGACCAACAGCAACAAAAAATTAACGGTAACAGTTGTCCCGAAACAGAAACCTTCCCTGCGAATCCTTTGCCTCAAATATCGCTACTCATGATCCTTCCTTCTCTGGTATATTACCATCCCAATATTAGAATTCCCCCAAACAATAATGTCCCCACATAAACCAACTTGCCACTATGCCACTGTTTATTATTATAGTTACAATAATAATGCTGTGCTGGCTCCTTCTCTTCCTTAACTTCCATGCACAATTAACCTGAAATATTTCTCATATTAGTATATATATATACACACACTAATATGTGTTTTAGCTTTCCTCCTTGCCTGGATTTCTCGCAAGACTCTTCTATTTCCCCTGCTTGTAGCAGGGTGAAATATATCTTGTTAGTTATAATTATTAGTTATATTTTTATAATTTCCTTTCTCCAATGCATGATGGAGCCCAACGCTGAAAACTCTATGATCATTAGCAATACCCAAAAGGCAATTACCCCATATGAAGAACCTACCAACAAAACCAGTCTTTCTTCCCGCAAGAAGGGAAAGGGGGGCAAGAACTTTTTTAAGGTGGCGCTTTTTATGATGCGAGGGCGTTCCCGAAAATCGAAAATTCTTGTGGATGATGAGTCCAGGAGCGTGTGGAGGAAGATCGTGGGGTCCATGAGACCGCTGCACCTGCAAAGCAACCAATCTCCACGGCATGATAACAATGAAAAGATGATCACCTCAACGCCGTTTGCCAATGGCGTTGATCCCGGAGATGATGCGTTTGATTCTGCTTCGGAGATGACAACGTCTCCGTCTAGCAGCCGTTACGCCTCGGCCGTTGGACTGAACGAAATGGTGCAGGAAGCAGAGAATGAAGAAGATGGTGTGAAGGAGAAGAATAGTAATGGTGATCACCATGATGGAGAAGGGGATGAGATGATTGATGCGAAGGCGGAAGAATTCATTGCTCAGTTTTACCACCAAATGAAGTTGCAGCGCTTTAACGTTGTTGATCGTCATTACCAAGAGATAAGCATGAGATCATTAGGGTTATGAGCCACTTCAACCTATGTCGTGCACGTGCTTCCTGCGCATCTGATTTTGCTTCCTATGCATGCATGGAGTACTCAACCAGAATTTCCATCTTGTTTCTGTTTCCATTTTCTTTTTTGGTAGAAATTAATACGGGGTTAATTATACCCTTCTCAAATATTGAAGAGGTATGAATATATACTATTAAACCCTAAATATATATATAAAGTGTTGTTGTACTTTTATAAAATCGTTATTGATACTTGAAGGAAGGTTGGCACAGATGAACTTTCAGCTGATTGTGAAGAATATTTGAATGGAGAAGGAAATAAGTTGATTGCGCGTATGGCCTTTGTGGAGAAAGTCTTACGTCGATTATAGTGTAGACCATCTAATAGTTAGCATTTGTCCATTCAGAGATATTAGATGGTCATATTCTTTTAAATTAGTTAAGACTTTATCTACTTCTATTATAGTGTTAGTTATTTACAGTGTGGTCTTTGCTAATGTCAAAGAGGTTCAATTATGTTGAACTTTATATTTGTAATTTGTTCTTCGTTATTTGAGTGTGTGATAAGTTGTAATATTTTGAGAATTGTGGTATCCGATTTTCTTATGTCTTTATTAAATTGACTGATAAATATATCATTGGTTTTGATGGAGTTCAAGTATATGCACTTTCAATCGGTGGAAGATGGAGGAAAATTGGTGGAAGCTTTGACACAAGGAGGCTTTATATGGAAGAGAAGTGGTGGAGAGGTGTTTAGAAGAGATGTTGGATCAACCCTCAAGAAAAATGACTAGTCGAACATGAAGATATTATCTTAGAAAACTCAATAACAAGTTTGAGATCGAACTCCACATTATATTAATACTAATTAATTTCAAGTTGAAAATATAAAGAGATGATATCCTTATTTATAGGGTGAGTGTTCTAACACTTGAAGAGAAAATGTGAGAGAAATTTAAATTTGAGTTCTTCCATGTGATCCTAAAAATGTGACTCATAGAGTGGATCAAGTGACATTTGTCCACTCATACTTTCCACACTTGTACACATGTACAAGATGTGTAAAGTATGCACTCTCTCCCATGCATGGCTAGTTTAGGGTTTCTCTGATGCTTGAATGATCTCAATTAAAATCCTAGCAAGAATTCTCTAACCCTAGTTTAACTCTAATCTACCATCAAATACTATAAGGACCAAATATAAACCCAAATACCCTAATATACCTGGCCCGTATATAAGTCAAAATATCCTAGACTATGTGGCCTAATTACAAGTCTATTTATTATATTTTATCACTAGGGTTAGCCCATGTTGAGAGTAGCTTGAATCCTTCGAACCATAGCCCTAGCTGTTGGTCCCTTGGCTTAGGATCTTCCATCATTCTCTTTCTCTCAAGAATGATTTGTCCTCAAATTTGTATGGTCTGCCTCATCATCTATTCCACCTACAAAATGTATAAGATCACAAACATTAAAGGTAGGATTCACCCATAATCATTAGGCAGATTTAACATGCATTGTCATTGATTCTTTTGAGGGTTGAGTTTGGACTTCTTATGGTTGGAAAATTAGTTTTTGTGTAAGTGGAGCCACACCCAATCCCCTTCCTCAAAGATGATTAACTTCTTCCCCTTATCGTGTTTTATGTTGAAGGTGCAGTTGACTGTAGAAGGGGAGAGGGGGTTGAATGGAGTCCGAAATCAATTCGCGAATTACAAAAAAGATCAAAGGCAACGTCTAATAAAGTATAGAGAAGAGAGAAATAGACACAAATTTATATTGTTTCACCTTACAACTAGGGCTACGTTCAGTCTCCTTAAGCAAACCGCTTAAGAGCTTTCACTAAACACGTTTTAACACCTCTCCATGACAAGCATTTTACACCTCTTTAGGTACGAGTTTTAACACCTCTCCAGAACAAGTATTCTACATCTCTTCAGGCATGATTTTTAACACCTCTCCAAGAATGAGTTTTAACACCTTTCTAGGTAAACTAGTCCCAATCTCCCAATGGGACTAAGACCTCTAAAAACAATGAGAAAACCTTCTCAATGAAGAGAACAATGTAAGCTCATAGGATATACTTTTACAATGGTTTCTACTCAACCAAACACACTAGACGCTCTAATGTAGCATATATAATATATACGAGACACAACTATCTTTTTCACACAAACTTGTAGTTCATTTTCTGTATCTTGCTCTATATCTTTTATCCTATTTTTGCTCTTCGTCTTTAAGGTCTTTATATAGCCTTTAGAATGATGACCTTTGAAGTGGTATTCATTGGATGTTTGAAATGAAAACTTATGCATTGATGAATATTTTGAGTCTTCAATGTATATTCTTGATCGTTTAACCATTTGAAACTTTCCATTGATATTCAAAAATTTAATGTTGAGACTTGATGCTTTAATCATCATCTCTATAAATCTCATGTTGCAACATCATCATTTTGACATTCGATGCTTTATCAAGAAACTTTGAATTTGATGCAATCTGTTGCGTATTGACCATTTAACATCACATTATTTGGTATTTGAAATCTTTCCTTCCTCATAAATATTTGATCGTTGAAGCTTGTGAGTACCAATTCTTTGAGATTGCATAAATCTCGTTCTATACTTCATCTTTTTTGTCATTAAACGCTATATAAGATAACTTCAGCTTTGATGTAATCTTTGTGTCTTAATCACATATTTGGATTAGTAACTAGAGTTATGGCTAGAAGAATGGAAGAGGAAGAATGACTTCAAAAGACTCTTCTCCTGTGAAGAGTAAAATATTAGAACTTCGTTTTCTTTTCTTCTTGTCCTTGTACAAATATAAAATAATATGATAGGAATTTTGGGCTACACATATATTAAGGTTGTTGGAAGTCCAATAAGGTGTCAAGTTAGGTTAAAAATCCTAGTTTACATGGCAAGTTAGGGTTGCAACGCTACATTACATGGAGAAGGCACCTTTTGACACTTTCCCACTTCTCATTGGAGAGGATTTTGAAGCTTGAGCTACAAGTTATCCTTATCACTTGTCAGCTTGTGAATGGAGAGAACTTTGAAGCTTGCTCCATAAGTTACTGTTGCCACATGTCACTATGTGAGTTTAGATGAGTTTTTAACCTTTCTCCACAAGCTTAGATGTCTAAAGCACTATAAATAAGAGTGTTTGACTTTGTAAATTTTAACTTTGATTTGAGTAATGAAATGTTGTCCACATTTGGAGCTTCTTTTATTTGTGAAAGTTCTTTCTAGAGTAGTATCATTTCTCGAGAACTTCTAAATTATGCAAATGAGTACAAACAATTGTAGATAAATAAGAAAACTGAAAACCAAACTCAAATTGGATTCCTTGGAAATGATGCCAAATTTGATTGCAATCGTTTCATGAGAAAATTAAGAGAATTCTAATGTTGACCGCCTAACACATTGCTAGACCATTTAACACCAAATAGTATAGATAAAGAAAAGTTAACTCCAAGTCGTCTCCCAATGAATCCAATAGAAAATTTAGTCAATCAATATTCAAAACTTATCTACAGCAAGAAAAGTTAGTCATAACAATAAATTAAAGAGGGATGTTTGAGGCTTGTTGTGCAAGAAATTTAAATAGATGATGTAAAAATAATAAGAAAATAGGTTGACTCTCAAGTTCTTTCACAACAAATTCTTCCTTGGCTTTCTTAAGATTATTATCCTTCAATTCTCTTCATAGAGTTGAACTCAATCAAACAAACATCAATCATATTCAACATATTCTTGTTAGCAAAACAAGCGTATACTGATATATTCAATATCTTACCTTGTCTCCAAACATCTATTCAATGAGATGTATATCTTTTATCTCTTAACTAAGCGTACAAGAAATCGATTAAGACTAAACGAATTAACTCAATAATTCTAGTTAAGAAAAAACAATTGAATTCTCAACAAGTGTTTAAAACAAAAACTTTTCCAAAAACATAGATTTCAAAAATACTAAAACTCATTGTTAAATCACAAGAGAATCAACCTAAAAGACTTTAGCCTTCCATGACAAAAATGAAAGAATTACAAAAGAAAATAAAACTAGAGTTTATGCTATGCAACGGTGTGACTGTCCTCCCCTCATGCCTTCTCCAATCTCTATTTATAATCTCATTATCTCCACAAAATTAACTTAGATTTAATTCTCAAATATTAATACTATTATTGCAATTATCAATTGTTTCTATCTTTATGACATATTAACTTACAAATATCTCTTTCGATATCTGTAGCAAGAGATATTCCAAAATATTTCAAGGAGATTTCTCTAAATCAAGTAAGAAATTCATAAGGTTATCTTTGTAGAAAATCTTAAGAATATTTTTACAAAATATTTGATTGGATTTTGAACTCAAAATCTTTGTAAATAATTAGAAACAAGAGCAGTAAGAAAATATGCTTGAAATCTAAGTTTAACTAATAATCTCAATTAAAGTCTAATTAATTATGATTGGATAAATCTTATTTAAAACAATAAATTTTTTTCTTAATTATAGTTTAAGAAAGTCAAGATTAAATATTGTAAGCGTAAATAAAAATATATTCATCTCATATTTATCCCAAATTTGTAATTATCCTTTAGACAATAAATATTCTAACATCTCTAAGTGACAATTCTAACCTCTTCAAGTCAATCCATTATAATATAATATGAAAAGTAATATATTAAAAGTGAAATTTAAGAGAATAAGTGCTTTTTTAAAAGGTACAACATTTAAAGTAAATTTTTGAAAGAAAAAGTAAGAAAAATATTTTAAAAATCTTCACAAAATATTAAAATTAAATTATAAAAAAATATTTTAATTATCTAATTTATATAAAATAATAAATATATTATTTAATTGATTGTGCACTTAAAATAATTTAATTATATTAATTAAATAATTTTATTAACCAAATCATGTTAATTAAATTTTTTTATTCTAACAACAAATTAACTAACTATAGTTAATGGTAAAAACTGAAATTAAATACTTAAAAATGTCATAAATCTATAAACAGCAAAATTTTGCAAAATTTTAAATCGAACAAAATCAGTTTTTACTTATAGTTAAAAAGTATTCAAATTTATAAAAATATTTTCCATTCCTTTCTATTTTCTAAAACTAATAAATTAAATATCAAACGATGTTTATGCTTCAACACCTTGTCTAGATTCCGGTCCACAATGAAGGGCTTAAATCCAAATGAGAATCTTTTAGATTTTAGGATATGCATTAAGATATACAACTTCTTCCTGTACCTCCATAAGTTCTTCTTACACCTCCATAAAATCTGATATTCCCAAAGCATCCTTGTAGAAAAGACTTAACTTTTCTTAGAAAAAATTGTGTAAAGGTGTAGGAGTGAAAATTGAAGTGTGTGGTTGCAGTTTTGTTACGGTTGTATTCTTATAGTGTTACGTTGCTGGTGTCAAGGCTATTAGTTGTGGGTGGTGTGTTGTTGTGGTTGGTGGTGTTTTCGTGATGGTGAGGAGTTAATATAGGTGTTTAGAGGCATTATTTTCGTCTCAAGTAGGTAAGTAGGGGTAGGTTGTTTTTTATTAATATTTTAGATTATGTAATTCTAAAAATCACCAGATTGCAAATTTCAGAATTTATTTTCATTGGAAGTGAAAAATGTATTTTTGATTTATAATATAAAATAAAATAGTGTTTTATAAATTATATAATTTGAAATATAATTTTTTCTTTTTAAATTGAATTTTGGATTTCACAATTCAGAATATGTTTTTGACTTTGATTTTGACTTTGAGATTAACTCAATCTATAATATAAAAATATATTTTGAATTGTATAATTTAAAATTCAATTTAGAAGACAAATTATATTTTGAAATGAACAAATTCAAAAGGCACTTTTGTATTTTGGATTGTGTCTCATGAATTTCAATCCATAAAGTAAGTTTGCATTTCAGAATAGGGTAATCGAGAACATGTTTTTTGAATTCTAGATTTCATCGATGGGGAATATATATGTGTAGTATACTTATATTTAGATTTGTTGTTTATTTTATTTGCTTAAATGAAGCTGGTTATTACATGTGAGGATGAAGGACCATGTTTGGAGAAAAATATGCAATGAAGTAGACAACATATTGGATATGGAATAATTAGAGCTAGTTAACTTTGATGGTGGTGAATGCATTATTCATTTCACAACAGATGAGGTAAATTGATTATTTATAATTTGTATGAGAATTTGGACACCTTATGTGATGAGAATGGCGTGTGTTTTGTTGTAGGTATTTCTGACACGAGATGATTTACTTTAATGGGTTTGTGGAGTTGCCTTTAACCTTACTTTTGTGATTGTCATACTTATATTTGACAAAGTAAACAATCAATAAGGAAGGAAAACATTTTTGTTGTTAGTTTGTGAATGGAGTGGTAAGTACAAAATATATTAGCATGAGTTAGATGTACTTTAACAGATACAAGGAAGTTTGATTGTCCTTTCAAATTGCAGGGCAAACTTGCTTCTAAGGAAAAAGGGTGGGTGTTGAAGGTCATATGTGGTACGCATAATCATATATTGGTTGAGATATTAGTTGGTCACCCTTATGCTTGGAGATTAAAACCTAATGAACATGCGTTACTTGTAGACATGAAGAAAAGTCAAGTCAGGTCAACAAATGAAATATCGCATTACCGCTCAATTGTTGCGTATGGGCACAACATGCATCCCCTAACTGCTCATATAGGTGTGCAAGTATGGCGACTCCTCAACAATAATCTCCACATCCAAAGGTCCCTGAACAAAGCTAGGTATGAAACAAATATCGAGGTCGCACTGTTATCAGTGAATATTGTGCATCCAACTAGTTGTAACAAGTATGCCCTTGTAGCAAACTCCCACATCCATTGGACACAACACTCCTTAGAAATTTCTCTGAGCCAGCTAAGTCATACATGTGCGCCTCAACACTTCGCATTTTAGCCTTTTCATCGCCTAGATCAACCTCCATCAAATCAGCCACTTCGACAAACTTCAACATAGAAATTAACAAACAATAGGGATGCGGAGGATGGATGACACATCATGCAATGTGATCGTGATATCACCAATGGGCAGATGGAATGTGTTTGTGTTTTAGTGCCACCTCTTTGCAAAAGCAGAAAGTAACCTTTTGTCGGCTGCTTCACATTCAATGTACAATGACAACAACCCATAATTAAGCACAAATGGCTCAACTTCAGCACAAGACAACTCAAACTTACTAAGTTTTCTATCATGCGAGACCAATTTTAGTTCTACCCGATCTTACGTAACAATGTCACTTTTTGTTACTAACCAAAATCGTACGTCTAAACAAAAAATAATAGATAATTTCAAATTGCTTACCTCACTCTCCCACATGATCATGATAACTCACTAACAAAGAAGGATCAGTAGGTCTTTAGTGAATCGTTCACCTACATTAGCAAAAACAACAACATCTTGGCCACCTTCTTGGTGATCTCCTCTATGTACCGATGTGGTAGGCTATCCCTACCCTCAAATTGAGAATTAGTACATCTAGTTCTAGCAATTAATCTCTCAACACCAATTTTCTTACATTAATACAACTTTCTTAAATAGATGAAAAGGAAAGAAAGATATACAAACTCAATTGCAGAATCTAAAATTTATTTATTTTCCAATAACATTCCGAATTGTACGATCTAAAAGGCATTTTCAGATCTAAAAATACTTTATGGATTTTATAATCCGAAATGTGTTTCATTTTAAACATATTCTGAATTATACAGTCTGAAAGTCATTTATGGATATGAAAATACCTTTCGGATTGTCCAATCCGAAATATGTTTAAAATAAAATACATTTGAGATTATACAATTCGAAATGTCTGTTATACAAAAATTGCTTATGGAATAGTGTGTAAAACCACAAAAACCACCCCACCACCCAACCCTTCCTCCTTAATAACAACAATACATATTTGGGAGCAGTGTCCAATGATGACAATGATGGTGGATGGAGGTGCGATGCAGATAGAACTTGAACAACGATGCAATTGGTCTTGGCGTAGGTTGGTGTAGACAGCAACGACACAAGAGAATGAAGGTGTAGAGTGAAATGTTTGGAGTACTAAGGCTATTTAATAGAATTTTTAAGGACATTTAAGTCTATTCATGTTCTTTATAGAGGTGCAGGAAGAAGCTACGGAGGTGTAGAAAGAAGCCGTCCAGTGTAGATAACAATGTGGCCCATTCAAATATTCATGGACAATTACTTTTTGCATCTCCATGTTTTCTTCTTACACCACCATATATTTTGAAATACCCCTTTTACCTTTGTGTTTTATATCTCTTACCATTAAGTGCTTCATTTTAAATTTCAGCATTGGCTATGGCACCATTGTGAACATGCATACTTGAACATGACACCATTAAAGGCCATGACACCTTGTAAACATACATTCTATGAACATGATACCTTGTGAACATGTATATTTTGGTCTAACTATCCAAATGCTTCATTGTCTACAATGCTTTATTGGCCAAAGAAAATAAATTTCTAGATTCAACAAGTCCGAAGTGAAAAAAAAAAAGGTTAATTTTGATTTAATAAATTTAAAAAAAAGACTAATTCTGAATTATACTGTTTGGAATTGAAGAAATTAATTTTGGATTATAAAAAAAGTGAAAAAAAAAAGTAATTTTAAATTATTTAATTTGAAATTAATTTTTTAGTTCCAAAAATACAACACTTAATTTTTTTAACTTTTTAATTATATAATTCGAAAATTTTTCCAATAAGAAAGGAATATTTGTACATTTCTAACTGTGCATGGAGATGTAGGAAGAAATCAGGAAACAAATATCCGTAACTATAGAAAAGCCCAACTCGAATACTGACAAATTGATGAAGCAGTAGCGAAATACTTCAATAAATTTGGGGTAGAGGCCAACTTTTAGATTTTCTTTTTTGTTTCCGATCCAAAAGTAAAAAACGAGTTTCATTTAATAGGATGATGATACACTGTTTTGCCTCGACAGTTGAGAAGGTGTCATTATTCATACTTTTCGTTCCATGATCTCGATTTAATTAAATAACACAATTTGATGAAGAAATATAATCAAAACTGCTTAATGAACATAAGAATAAATCATATATAAGTGTTGTAAATATATAAGTGTTGTAAATCCTATAAAGAGGTATAAATTTCAAGTTAATTTTAATTGAACTCTAGTCCTAAATATCACTTTCTAATAATAAAGCTTAACGAAAATATAATGAAGTATAAATGACATATCATATGCATAAGTCATTTCAATTTCAATAAATAAGAAAGAAAAAAAAGTTGATTTTATAACCCAGAAAAAAAATACATCCCCATAACCGTGATGTGACAAATCTTCATTATATCTAAATTCGTATTTTTCTATTTCACCCACTATAAAAGTAAACCTTAACAATCAAATTTTTACCTTCTTTACTCGAGATACGTTCACATCCAAGCAATTAAGAAAACGAAGAACAAATAAAAAACATTTTATCTCAAATGGAGAACAATAAAAGAAAAACCAAGACCACACAACTACTCAAAACGAAAACCGTCCACAAACTACCTCATCTCACTGCAAATCAAAACACACTATCACTTGATTGGAGAATTGCGACACAACAACCAACCACTGTTTCAAAACATCATCTCTGAAACTCGTCTCTAAAGCACTATTACTCTAAACCAGCGACCACGATGATACTTACAAAATAATCTAAATTCATACCTTAAACACCCCTAAACCGCAATAAAAAATGAATTCTTTAATACATTCAACACTTCCAACTAAAAAAATATTTTGATTGTCAACTCACCACTAGTTACCGTCATCTAAGATTGTGAAATGATTGGCATTTTTCGTGGTGATATCAAATCATCATAACCCAATAATAAAATTGATGCTTCATTAAAGCACATAAAGAAAAACCCAGTCTAAAAGAAAATGTGAAACAAGAAAATGAAAGCTTCATTAGAGGCCTCACCACTTAAATATCAAGTAATTTATTATATAAAACAGTGATGTGTTAATAAGTTATAGTTCGATGAATTCATAATCAATTATTAAACTCTCTTTGTTATAGTTCGACATTATAGGACCAATGACTTGCAAAATGCACACTGAACTTTTCATTTATTCAGTACTTGGTTGTGATGCAAGAAAAGGAACAATATATGGTTTTATTTAATGACATTAACACTGTAATGTGAACTATATATTTCAGATGTGTATGCGCAAGAAGATTTCAAAATCATAACTCATAAAGTTACACTCTACATATAAAAATGGAACAGAGGGAACACTAAAAATCATAATCCATGCTAGAAGTAGAAGGTTACATAAATACATAGAAGAACACATATTTTCGAGCTATTGATTATCCTGTGTGTTACCGGTAGCCACTGAGACCTTGCTGAGCCTGCTTGGTGATATCTTGGCAGCATTACATCTACCCTTTTTGTGATTGGAACCATTAATACCATAAACTGCTCTATATGCCAGTGCTCTTCCAAAGTGCCATTTTTCAGGATTGTTTACACTTGATGATGGTTGAACAGTGTTGTCTGATGTATCAGCGTCTTTCTCAGTAGACATTTTTTTTTTTTTGTGTTTTTTGTTTTTTGAATAAGGTAAGACAGGGAGAAGTGGAACTTTGTGGAGGGAAGGGGATAGATCACACTACCTTTTATATATATAGGAAAAAAAAACTTAAAAGTTATGTTTGAAAATTTCCTTAAAAACGCTTTTAAAAATATGTTTAGATAAATATTATTGAAAACATTTTAAGGAAAATAAAATGAAAAGATAAAATAAAATAAAATATTTCATAAAAAGATTCTTTTAAAATTGCTTGAGAAACTCAACATGCATTAATAATTATTTCTTTGATGATAAGTTTATTTACTTTTGGGAACGACATGGCCAGTGTTAAAGATGGTAAAAGAGAGATGGAATACTTCTAGGGACCTCTTCACTACTTTTAAGATGTCTTGAATAAGAAGGAACAATATGTACCATATCTGGCTCTTAACACGTATGAACAAGCTACTCTCTATGCGGAAAGTTTCCAACTTAATTTTGTACTGCTCAGAAAACAGCAGACAAGATTGGATTGCTTTTGTTGATTCTTAGTTGTCTTTTTTTTTTCTTAGTTGGAGGAGTAAGTTATGCATAATATGATTTAGGAGACTCTAGGTTAAACTAGTATTGTCAGACCAGTTTCCTTTTTAATGTTTAATAGGGACTACTTCAAAAAATTAAAATTAAAATTTGAAGTTATATTTAATATATAAATTAGAATTTAAATTACTCCATCTCACTTATAAGGTTTTATTATTTCTCTGAACTTTTTTATTCAAACTCCTACATTTTTTCTAAGATCTTGAAATTGTTTTTATCTTTTCTTTAATTAGAAAATCAGTTTAGAAAATAATAAAATTTAGAACTATATAAATTGATTAAAATTGTGTTTTTAAGCAAGTTTTTCATTTTCATTTTCTTTCTCTTTCATTATGATTTGTATGTGTAAGTCGATGTAAATATATGTGGGATCTAAATTAAATAGATTTAATATATGCTAGTTCAAGTTTATACTGATATATTTTGTTAAAGAATAAGACTTTTTAAAAATAAGTTAAGACTCTTTTCCTTATTTAGTAAGTAATTTGAAATATAAGAGTCGAGATGAAAGGAGTTTTTACTTTTTCTTTTCTATCTAGTGAATCAACTTGATTCATATATTGTGTTAATGATGGGAGTAAAGATTGATAGAATTAAAATTTTAGTGAAATTATGAATGAATTATTATATTGGTATTGAATTGAATTTGATCTTTTAAGAAGTAAATTGGAGTTAGAAATAGTTTATTGATAGGGTTTGATTTAGGTTAGAATGGTCAAGACTTATTTAGTTTGACTATATTGCATTTTAATTACTTTTTTTATTCTTCATAATCTTTTTGTTTTTGGTTTATTTTCTCTCAAACGAGTGATTACGTTTAATTAAAAATAAGATAGAGCAGACATTGTTATCTAATGTTTTCTCGTTCAAGTTAAATTAGTTAGGAAATGATTTCTCTTTTTCTTAATTTTCACCTAAATGAAAATTGTAGTGCTCAAACAACATTATCGTGATGATTAAATCTAGATATATTAAAAAAATGGAGAACATAACATCTAGATAAGATTGAATCAAACAATATAATATAATAACCAAATAGGAATAAGACTTGAATTGACAGAGGAAAGTATAACATCAACTAAAATTGAAAATAAGGCTAGAACATGTAGAGAAAACAAGAAAATGTGGAGAAGACTTATGAAGATGGAAGAAAAGTGTCACTTGAAAATATTTCATCTTTCTTATTGGCTTAAGATAGAATCTCCACTTACCTTTTAAGAGTCTAAAATAAGACCTAAAGTAATAAATCACTCACACGAGGACTATTTTTAAGCTTTTCCATCCAAATTTGCTAACATAAATGTCATCTAAATTCACCTGTAATGTTATGCATATGTGGCCTCCAAGTCATTCTAGTCATATGTTGAAATTCAAATACAAAAAATGGAGGGAGATTTGAAGTTTAAAAAGAAATCAAATGAAATATTGGTAAGCATGTTCCATGGTTCTCATGTGTAAACACATGTATAGTCTTCATATTATTAATTTTTTTTTTAATTATGTTATGAACACTATTAAAATAATTTTGCAAAATTATTTATACTTTTGTTATTTTATTTTTTTTCTATTGTTAAATTAATCTCTTATTTGATCGAAGAGAAAAATCAACTTTAAGAAATAAAAAAAATCCTTCAAATTTTTTCTTTTCTTCATTTAGGGTTTATAAAGGCATAATTTGACTTCCATTTGCGCTAGCTTTAGGCCTCCAATTAGACCTAGGAAGTAGTGTACCAAAACATGAAGAATGTGTTCAATCACTTAAAAAACCTTTTAAGGCAAATTTAAAAGAGAAACTAGTTTTCTCTCTTAATTTTTTCCTCAAACACTAAAGCAATACAAAGAAAAGGAAGAGATTTTGGTGTGTCTTCCTAAGAAAATTTTGTGCTTCTTTTATAATATGAAAAGTAATCATCAAAGGAAATTCTCCTCGACATGGGACTTCTGTTCTCACATTCTCCCACTTAAGATTTTGATGAAATTAATTAAATCTCCAGACCATGTTTTATTCTTTTCCATTATGTTGCTTATTTTTCTAATAGGTTGTAATAGGATCGAACTGTATAACCTTGTCAATGCTAACCGATTTTGTCATAACATCTACTAGGTTTTCACTAGTTTGTATCTTTTGCATATCTACACTACCTTTCTCTACTACTTCTAAAAAAAATATGGTGGCAGATGCTTATGTGCTTTGTCCTGGAATGAAAGACAAAATTCCTTGCAATGTGCGAAGTACTTTGACTATCACAAAATGCAACAAGCTTTTGTTGTTTGTGCTCGAGTTCTCCATTAACTTTGAATCCATATAGCTTCCTTGAAAGATTAAGTAGTTTCCATGTACTTAGCTTTTATAATAGATAGAGCTACAACATCCTGGAACTTGAATAACCAACTCACTACCCATCCTACAAATGTAAACACATATTCAAGAGTAAATATTCTATTATTATGATCACCTGTAAAATTTGAATCAACATAACCTTTGACAACTAATTCTGATAGCAACACCTAAAGTTTCTTTAGTGTATCTAAGGATCCTCGTAATAGCACTACAATGCTCTCCACCTGAATTTTTCATGAATTTACTAATCACTCTCACTTCTTGTGCAATGTTTGGTTTTGTACAAATCATAACATACATAAGGCTTCTTACTGCTGGTACATATGGTACTTGAGACATTTCCACCCTCTCTGCTCCGTTGTTAGGGATCATACTTGAGGGTAACTTACAAATGATTGGAAATGGGTAGAAATTGGCTTGCAATCTTTCATGTTGAAACATCGCAAAATTTTCAGTAAGTAATTCTTCTATGAAAGTCAAATCCTCCTATCTTTTCTGTCTCAGTAAATTTGCATCCCTAAAATCTTGCTTTTCAATCCCAAATCCTTCATATCAAACTTCTTAGCCAATCATGCCTTCAATTATTAGATTTGAACTTTGTTGGAACCTACCACCAAAATGTTATTCATATGCAACAACATGATAATAAAATCATTTTTTCTCAAACCTATTGTAATATGTACAATAGTTTGAACTCATTTTGTTGTAAGCAAGGTTAATAATGAAAGAATCAAAACTCTTGTACCACCACCTAGGCGCCACCTGCTTTAAACTATACAGAGATTTGGTTAACCTCCAAACCAAGCTGTTTTTATTCTTTAAAGCCTTTTGGTTGCAGCATATATATTTTGTCTTCAAGGTATCCATGAAAAAATAGTTTTTACATCCAATTGCTCAAGATATAACTTAAATACAACACACAAGGCTAAAGCAACTCTAATTGTTATCAATCTAACAACTAGAGAGAATATCTCACTGAAATCAATATCTTCTTTTTGAGCATATCCTTTTACTACCAATATAGCACAATAGCGTTCTACTTGATCATTGTCATTCCGTTTGATCTTATAGGCCCATTTGCAATTAGTGAATTTTGGACCTTTAAAGGTTGAACAAGCTTCTATGTCTTGTTTATATGGAAAGCCTCTACTTCTTGCATCGTCGTCATCCACAATGAAGCATCTGAACCACTAACAACCTCTTGAAAAGTTGAAGGCTATCCTTTATTTAGACAATAATATGCATCATGACTTCCATAACATATTGTGAGTTCCAAAATGGTTTAACATTTTCTCGTGTTGATCATCGAAGTCCTTTGTTACTAACTTTATATGGCTCTTGTTCTTCATGCTTCTAATATGAATCAAAAGAATTATTTGAAGTCTTATTCTCTATCTGTACTATGGTGGTGCCCTTGTAAAAGTTGTCACTTGTCTACTCATTTTTGCAGTTCATTTTCTGCAAAAAAATATATTCCTGCTAGCAACCACCTTGTGGGCAGTGGGATCTTAATTGTCGACATAGACTAAGAATATACATTTCTTAAATTTTGGATCCAACTTTATTCTTTATTGGGATTTGTACATTATGTACACAAGACAACCAAATACATGTAAGAAAGAATAATCATCAATTGATTTGTCATTCCACATCTCCATTGATGTCTTCAAACTAACAATTGTTTATCACATAACAAATTATTTTAATTGCTTATACCTAGAATCACTTGGCCATTCCAATTATACTCAACACAACTCTTCTTCTATCTAGGATAGTTTTGTTCATCCGCTCTGCCACACCATTCTATTGACATGTATGTGGAACAAAAGATTGTCTCGTAATACCCTTTTTCATGAACAAGATTGAAGAGGCAAAATTGGCCATCATTTTATTACTTATTTTAAACTCCATTTTCAATTACAAGAATCACTTATTTATAGCCTAAAAGATTACTTGTCTTGCAAGCTTCTTAAAAACTCTACAATAGGAGCTTGACAAGTGGCAAGCCATTAGTGGAGAGGATCCTCTCCATTGGGAGAGTATCATCTAGCAAAGGTAGCTTGCATCCCAAGCTTCAAATACTCTCCAATAAGTGGTGGACAAGTGGCAAAAGAAGCTAGGAGAAGAAGCTTCCATGTGGCACTTACTTGGAGTGTCATGTGGTGCCTTCTCAAAGATTTCTTTCAAAGGTGATCATTCACTTTTTCTTATGGGCTTCAAGGCCCAAAATCCTACACTACTTGGCCCAAAATACAAGGTCCAAAATCCTATTCTACTTGGCTTAATACAAGGTCCAAAATAAATTATACATTACTCTGTACAATTATTATAAGTAGATGTCTTGTTATCTTGAAACTCCAAAATCTTAAGAGTAATCTTTTCCAATTTTAAACTTGGGCTAAAAAATTTGTTAGGGGGCCCAAATTCCTTATAAGTTCCTGATCAAGGCTCTAGTTTAGTGACATCTTTATTCTTGTCTGTAGTCTTAGAGACGAGTTTGCATCACCCACAAACTCCTATAGTAGTCATCAATGAATCATATAAAATATTTTGCTCCTCCAAGACATAATACAATGAATCCCACATATCAGAATAAATCAAGTCTAATGTGTTTGCTTTTGGTAACCATTCTAGTAAACTTCAATCTATGTTATTTGCTTATCACACAGTGCTTGCAGAAATGTAAAGCAACCTCTTTGAGCCTGGGTAAAAGATTACGTTCTGTAAATTTTTTCTTTTCAAAATTGTCTTCATCTTCAGTTTCCACAACAAGAAATTATTTTCATTGAAATTCTTTGTCTCATATTTTGTTGTTATGACTCTAAAATTGGCTTATTCACTTTTCATTATGAATATTATTGTCTATTGAAACAATGCTTGTAGACCAAGAATCAGTATATTAAGTTCCTAGGAAAGAGAGGTAGATCACCAATCGACTCACTTAAATACCAATTCTTTTCTTGTCTGAACTTTTTTAGACATACACTCACACTATACATCAATTAACAAGAATAATTTCTTTCTTATGTGAAAGATAAACTAGCTACTCAAGAACTCACAACTAAAATACAATATTAGCAACAAAATACAATCAAGAATCGACTCTAATACCACGGTTAGATACTAGAGTAACAACATAAGAACTCACAACTAAAATTAAAGATAGAAAAAAAAAACAAAGCCGACATGTAATTTACTAAAAAAAAAGAAAGAAAATTATAACATCTTTCTTTCTAACTCGAAGGAGAAAATAATAACTGAATCTCTTCAAAAATAAAAAACAATAACTACAAGAATCTTAAAGGAGAAACTAATTTCTTCTTTAATTTTTCTCTCAAGCACTAAAACACTATATAAAAAAAAGAGATTTTGGTATCTTCTTAAGAAATATTGTATTTTTTTTATAACATGAAAAGTAAACATAAAATTAATTTTTTCACTATACAGGGCTTCTATCCTCACAAAATATACATCCTCTTATTTTTTTTCACAAATTTATAGAAAAATATAGAACTCACACCTTTTTTATTTTTATCCTATATTGAACATATTTCATTTTCACCTCTCCTTTATTTTCATTCTCATTATTTTCCCTCAAATTCTATACCTTAATCTTTTGTCAAATGCAGAATGACTTCCTTCACAGACTTTATTGTACTGTCTCTATCTTGAACACATTTTCGGATAAAGCCAACGGTAAGATTCAATGTGAGAAACAGTTTGCCTGATGCAGAAAAAGGGTTATCTCAACTACGTGTCATTGTCGTACAACTTGAACCTCACTTTGGGCTCAATAATGAAAAATCTAAGAATAACACTTGGCCGAAGGGTAACCCCTCGTCACCTGTGTATTTACTCCCCCTATTAATTAATGGCAAATAGCTGTAGCAAACTTTGTTTTGGAAAGCAAAAGGGAACTTATCGTAATGGGGGCTTACGTCCAAAAGCTATTATTATTTAAGTATTAGTTCAGTCCCATGCTGAATTTTACTCGCATTAAGATTTTCAAGACAGTGGAAGTAAATGCCTTTCAGACACTATGAAGGTAAAGTTAAGAAAGACAACTTGGGCAGGTCATAGGAGAATCAACAAATATAACCAACAAGTACTTACTGAAAAAAGCATGGCTAGTTTCTAATGGAAGATATACACAAGGAACATAGATATATACAATTCATTGCCTTTGGCGTGATTGCATCATCAATTACAATTTTATATATATCCCTTTCTTGTGGAGGAAACCAGCAAAAATACCCCAGAATAAAATCTCAACCGTTACGAAGGCCATTGTACCCCACTTTTCGGAATGAAGTATGGCCTGCATTAAGGCTTCAGTGGCATCAACCTGCATATTAAATTACCAAATAACCAAATTTAGTAATTAAGTATGAAAAAGGTCTTTGCAGCGACATCCCTCCACCAAAAATGCAGTTGTGAGAAATTAAGGAATGCTAGAAAAAAGTAGTATTCACTATTCTCGCCATATGGAAACAAACCATGCTATATTTGTTCGACTATGCAAATTGAGTTAAATAAAATAGCTTTTAGTTTACATTTTGCTTGAGTAGAGGGTGAAAAATACTTTGAATCATTTCAATTAGTGGACAAAATATGAGAAGAGTTATGTATATGGGTTGCACTATACATTGAGCACTGTCACTTTTTTTTTTTCAGTACAAAGCAAATAGGAAGCAATTTATGATTCCAAATTCACCAAGTACTCAAACAAGTATAATTTACACTCCATAAACAAAGAAGGCAAACAATTTGTTTAGTATTTGGGCAAATGCCACTTGACAGGGCCAAGAGGAGTTTACAGAAATCTAGGATGGGGAATGTTAACTTTCATTAGTAAAAGTTTAATCTTCAAAGGAAAAACAAGCTCTAGCTTATATAACTATAATAAAAGAGCAGATATTCAAACAATCATTGGGAAACAAACATTACCAAATTATTTTCAGGAGAATGCCAATAGAAACCCTGGATAACTGCTGGGAAAATGTCACAAGCTGCCAATGCATATACAACAAGAGCATTCATTCCCATCCATTGCAGTAAAACTGTAGGCTTTCTGTGATGTTTTATGTCAACCTGCAAGAAAATATGTTTTCATGAAGTTGAAGGTTTTTAAACATTAACCAGCGATTATAGTCACCTATTAAGAACAGAATGTCACTATTTTCTTTGGCAGTGATTAAATTGGGTTAACAAATGGGCTCAACAACTGGTGGGTGGCAGCTTATAGACTCAACAAGTGCACCAGATAAGGCTATCGAGGGCTGCATGGGTGATTCCAAACAATAGCCCTCAAAACACAGTACATTTGATCATTGGGAAAGGAGATTAACTGCACGCAGTACCGGCATACCACCTTTTGTTCATTTGCCTATAATCTGCACTTTCCTGGGATATAAATTATTTCTACTTAGGACACAAGGATGAACTTACAGTGTAATAGATGGCAGTCAAGACTAAGCCCGATGCCCCTGCAGTTATGCACATGTAGCTTAACGTGTACAGTGCTTTCGATAAAGGAATTCCTGAAAAACTATTCCGCTGTTAGAGAATAGAACCTTTTTTTTATCTTAAGAAATTTATAATTAGAAGAGTACCTAAAATCTCCAGAATGTATCCTACTAACAATAGAGCGAAGGAAAACACAGACCAAAGAAGTACCCTATGCTTGTTATCCTGAAAGGACAAGACACAGTTGAATCATAGAAAATAGACATATCCCAGGGAAAAATTTAAATCTTTCACCTAAGGCATCATAAAGGAATCATAATCAAAACCTGCAAAAGTACAATTATGCGCCCATATTGCAATCCCATGAAACAAGTAATCGCAGCCATCAGTGAACTGGAAGATTAAAGAAAATCAGTTAGCAGACACTTCATTGATTGTATTTTAAAGATGTCAATGCCAATCTAATCTCAAGGATAAAAATACCAATACATGAGAGAACAGTGAAAACATATTAACATAACATAAAATAAGTACCCAGCAAAAATTCGATAAAATAAAATATCTTGTTCTTGGTGACTCGAATTAGAAGATTTAAACATCGTTTTCAATGACACTATAATAATTATAAAAGAAAGGATAAAAGGAGGGAGCAGGGAATGCTTTTCCACCTCAAAATACCCTCTGGATCAAATGGTGCAAGGCACCATCCAGGTGAATTTGGAGGCAAGGGTCCATAGTCAGGAGAGTTGACACTACACTCCTGAAAATGAAGGTCACGAATAAGATCATTTAACAGATATGATAAATTAAATTTGAGGTGACAGTAGATTCAATAAAGGAGTAAGGAGTTACTGAGAAGATAAATAACCTCTGTTCTTATGTAAACGGGTCGCTGGTATAAATGATCTTCACCAAGAATTAATCTATCAACAAATCCCACAGCGTTACAAGGAGGTTCAAGACTGCCCCTCACTTCACAATGAACCTGACAAACAAATTTGGTATGTTGAGTTCATTCTCCATGATAACGAAAATACAAAACTACAAACCAATTTTTTCCCCTGTAGGTAGGGGGAGTCATAAAAATAACACATAATCTAAAAATGATAATAATCATGAAAACCAAGCCATCATAATCCATGAAAAATGAAATTAAATGCCAATCATCATAATGTGACATCATACATCTGCATCTATTCTCTAATATTTATGGATTATCTATGAATATTACTCTCTTTAGATTATTGTTTTCTCAGTTCATTAAGTATGTGACATAACATACATCTGCATCTATTCTCTAATATTTATGGATTATCTATGAATATTGGTCTCTTTAGATTATTGTTTTCTCAGTTCATTAAGTATGCTGCATCATTTTTAACTAGCAAGATACTTTGATGCTAGTCTACGATAGTTCATTTTATCATATGTAAAAAAGTTGACTTTTAAAAAGTGAAGAGCTATGGATTAGTCAAAGAGACAGTTTGTGATATTTTGAAGTACAAAACAGACGCTTATATGCCATCCGAATACTAAACAACTAGTTGATAGTGTAAGCAAATTTCAAGGTAATTGTTTGGCCAATATTTCAATAGCTCAAATTTCTAATGGAATTTTAGAATCTAGGATGTATTATAGAAATTAGATTTGTAATAAAAAGAGGTTTTCACTAGCATATAGTTTAGCTAATGTAATTATAAATGTTGTAAGTTCACAACAATGCTCTTGTTGTTTAACCAAGCAACTTATTTAACAAACAAAAGGGGAGACTAAATATGCAATTCTATTTCCAAACAAAATACAACAATTGTAAACACTCTGATCTATGAGAATTAATCGTGATCAATATACATTTTATGAATACTTCCACAATTATACGAGGTTTTTTTACAGAAAATTAGGGGAGGGGTGGGGCGATGTATAAGGGTTTATATATTTGACGCAGATTCCACAAAGGACGTGAGCAACAAAAAACCAAATTATATGTTGAATTTGTCTACTATATGCAACGAGTCATGAGTTAAGTGCACAAGAAGAAATCATAAATAAAAAATTTATCATGTCTTTCAGCGTTCAATAAAACAGTGAAAATCCTCACACTTTGAATAACTGATAAATGACTGGGCCCAAGCAAATTAGAATGTTCAAATTTCCAATTTGGAACGTAGAGACCATAGAGCAAGCAAAGGTACACAGAGCATAGTAAGATAGAAAACATCCTGCATAAAGAAACAAGCAATCAGCGCCAAAGAATATCATAAGGCAAGCAAAGGTAGTGCCAACGGAAGTTTAATTTTGACACTTAGATGCTGAGATCTAGCATCTTGCATCCATTAAAGTAACCTGAATTTCATTTATATATTTATTTTTGCAAACATAGTAGCTTGAAAAGTTTATAAAAGATATGTTTAGGCTTTTGAATAAACGTTACTCATTTAGCCTAACAATATGAAGGAAAACTTTTCAATATTCACAACTAGTCCATTAATCTTTTGTAACAAAGTTCGGGTGCAAGTTGCAGCATTAGTTTATATTGAATTGTCAGGTTCTAATGATAGCTGAGACATTTTCATCTCAAGAGATTAAAATCCAATCAAATCAGAATACGCAGAAAAAAAAATGTTTATCTAAATCAAGTTTTCACCTTAAAATCCAGCATAATGAACTGTATATCAAAAAGATCCTTGACACATGACAAGTACGTCCAATGTCAAAATAAAAACTTAAGAGCATTATACAACCCAAAGTAATATGCATCATTTCATGAATCAGGTAACAAAATCTGCATTGATATGTATGACAATTAGCACAAATAAATCATCAACTATACAAACATCTATAAGAAAACGACAGAGAAACATTGCACTGTTATGTATATTTTAAAGTGATATTCAACATACAAATCGAAACTTTTAATTGCCATGCTCAGTCCCTGAAAAAACTAAACACAAGAAAAGTAAACTAACCACTGAATGTAGTATTTCCTCACAAAAGCTGCCGGTGAGTCAACCAAAATATTATGGTTTACAAGCCAAATCTCTGATATTGAGGCCAAGAAATATCCAATAGATATCCTCTGGATACCATACAAGGAAATTATGTATCAAACTCATAACACATTTATAAAAATTAAAGTGAAAGGTGATTGATTATTTTCTTTAGTGTCAAGCTTTTACCTTTTTTTCTCAGCAGTAATACCTATATCCTAAAATAATACAACTAATTTCAATGACATATGACCCTTCTACTTATCGCAAATCTGAAACCATCCTTAACATAAAACATTACTGAGAAAACATTGGATTTACTTTCTCAACACAATTCACCAAGCATTGACTATAGTCAAGAAACGACATTATAAAGATAGCAAGTGAAAATCACTCATTAACCTATATATCAAACAGATAAGTTATTTGACAAAACACCAATTAAACTGCCAATTGTTAGTCTCATGTAGTAAATCATTAATAACATTACATGTACAACAATAATACAAAACCTACTGAATTAGAAATAACCGAAAGAAAAAAGAAAAAGTTACGGTTAACAAATTTACTGGTAGCAGCTACCTGAAGTACACCAAGCCAGCGAATCTTGCTCAAATCAACTCCATACGTCAATTTGCCACGTCCATGGAAATACCCACCTATGAATAAGTTTCAGACAAAAGCATTAAAGCAAGGGTTTTCAATTGCATCACTTATACATACATATAGAGATAGAATTACTACAATTACACAAAACCTGGATTTAAATAATATGAACAATGAATACCAAGTTGCACAAAATAATACATGGGAACTTCGCCTGACAAGTTTCAGCTGGTTGAGAGGGTAATGAAATGGAAGAAAAACAAGTGAACATACCTTGAAGTAACAGCCCCAAAAGGAAAAGCTTAATTGTCCTCAATACAACTTTTTTCGTAGCATTGGGTTTGCTGGAGACTTTCTGAAAGGTTGTCCAAGAACGAAAACATCGTTCGAAGTTATTATTCTTTCATTATTTGCGCGTCTATAAATAAGAAAGCCACTAATAGATATAGATATAGATATAAATAAAAGTATACAGCGTCTAAAGTCCAAAACATCACTCATTAAGTGATATACAGTACAAAACCGAAGCATAGAACACCAGTTTCGTAAATTTTACGAATTTGGAAGATTACTTACCTTGAATACAAGAGCAATCGAAACGCCAACCACAAAGAGAAAAAATGGCATTACAAAATCGGCTAGTGTCACCCCAAACCATGGTGAATGATTCAAGGACGGGAATTCTCTTCCGACATTATCAACCAATATCATCAACTGCAGCAGAGTTTAAGAGATTCATTTTTATGCAAGGAGAAGCAACTACATTCCAGTTATTGAAATCAGAATTCAAAAATAATAGTCTTATTAGCTAATTTTCCTCTCCTTGTTCAATCGATGGTAAGCAATTAATGCTAAACTAGTAAAAGTATTTAGAACCGTATTGAATTAGTGGCGATTTCGATTTAATCATAAACATGAAGTAATTGAAGTGACGAAGGAAGTAGTGGAGACGAACCGCAACGGTTAGACCGCGGAAGACATCGAGAGAAGCAAGGCGTTGGTTAGGAACGGAAAGAGAGGGTAAAGACGGCGTGTCCGTATGACTGAATGGCAAAGAAGAGATAGTGTCTTCATTTTGATGAAGGAATTGAATTGACGAATCAAAATGATGGTTGATGATGAGAGGTCTTCTCTGTTCTTCTGCAACACCGTCATCTCCCTCGATCGGCATTTCTTCCCACGAACTCGTCTTCATTGAGTCCAAGTCTACCAGGAGGTTATTTTAGTATTTTTGATCGTTAGGTGGGGCTCCTCAATTTGGGCTAAAGCCAGTATCATAGTTGGGTTGGGTATGGGTGGCTTCTTCCTGCACCCACCATGGTTTCCTCGCAGCTATGGAGGAAGCTCAATTACCGTTTTAGCCTTAATAAAAAATAAATAAACTCTCCTATATCTCTCTTCATTCAAGTCCGGATTTCACACTCAAAATAAAAAACAAAAATCCAAATACAATTTTTATTTCGAATTAAACAATTAAGAATATAATGTAAAAATTATATTTTAAATTATATAATTCAGAATATAATTTCTTTTTCTCAAATTACATAAATTGAAATATAATTTTATATTGTATTATATAATTTTGGAATATAATTTCTTTTACAATTTTAGTTTAAATTATTAATTATTGATAAATTTGATTAAGTGAATGATTTATTTGTAAGTAAGAGCTGAAACGAATAAATTTGGGTAGGTGGAAGAGTGATTTCTTAATGGATAATAATTGAAATATTATCTTTTGTATTTCAATAAAAATTTAACGGAGAATATAGGTTTTCAAAAATTAAGTTTTTAGTCAGTTTATTTTGTCTTTTATCAGTTTGAGAAATACATCCATAATTTATTTTATACTAAGAATAATTTGTGACAAAAATATATTAACATATTATAAATAAAACAAATATATTAGTTCTAAATTGTGTAGAGGAAAAAAAAATATTAATTAACTTTTTAGTGTTACATTTAGTTTTAATATATTTTAATTAACACTTCTTAAAAATATACAACATCTTTTGTGTAAGTATCGTGATCTTATTTTCTCTTTTCATTTCTTCTTTCTTATATTTTTCTTCTTTTCCGTATATTTTTTTTCTTTTTCTAAATTTGTCTTCTTCTACTATCTTTTTAAAATTATAAGAGTTGCTCATTTTTTCTACAAAATTTATTTTAAAAATTTCCTATGCTAGTTCTTTTTATTTTATTTGTAAGTATTTTAAGATTTCACTAATTTTATCAATTGGAAAATGTTTTCAATTGATCTATTTTTTCAATGAATATTTTGGTTGATTTAGTGGTGTTCCCTTAGATTCCTAGGAGTTTGATGTGATTTCAATTTTGCTTTTTCCTTGAAAAATAAGCAACTATTAAATAAAAAATAATATTTTGAATCATTAATATCTTTGATATTGTGTAGTGAAATGTGTTCAATATTAGAATTGTTGAAATGATTGAAATTGTAAATTGAAAAGTATGAATTGATTTGGTTATAAATTTATTATGTTTTGAATATGATATTTGGTTGATGTACTGAATGATCTCTAACACGTTGTCATTCAAAGTGATACTTCATATTTTAAGACTTTTTTTATTGTCTTAAGGGAGTTCAAGGTTCAGTATAGAAAAGATACTTAGAATACACCTCGGGAGCTCAAGTTAAGTATAGAAAAGGATACTTGAATACACCTCGGATTACCAAAAGCATACAATTAATAACCTATTAAGATCATAATATATCTTGATTACTTGTTGAGGAACACTTATGTAATTAATTAAGCTTACTAGACCAGAAATCCAAAGGACCTCGTGAGTCTACTAGACCCAAAGAGGTAAAAGTTAATTACACTAAAAGCAGTATAAATGATGACAATTCCAAGGTACACTATTTATTATTTACACATTTCTTACCTACTTCATTTATTCCTTAATTATATCAAGCATCAAAACGCTTGTTCCTTAATTATATTAAGCATCAAAATGTTTGTGTATCCCATTCAAAGTAATTGGAAGAAAACTACTAATGAACTATTCAAGAAAAGAAACACTATATATTGATTTTTAAAATGAAAAATCACAGTCTTATCAAAGTTTTGTAAAAATAGTTGGGATGGTGAATTTGAGTTATATTAGCTATAATAAACCAACTATTTATTCAAATACCAAAATAATGTATTTCAAAATGATAAAACAAACAAAAATATTGATTTTGGGTTGAAAAATTATTTATGAACTTTGTGACATATATCATCTCTTAAGAGATAATATGTAGTTTGAGAAAATAAGAATTAATAAATCTTTTTTTATTCAATTGATAAAAGTCAACCAAGTGATGATTACTCACTCAAGTGACTGGAGAGTGAAATTCTATTTTTACTTATCTTAAATTAATCTATATGTTATGTATAAATGTTTGATAATGTAATATTTAAAATTCTTGAGTTTATATTTAAATATTTATATACGGATGTATTGAAATTATGTATATTAAATTGGTGAGATTAGTTAGATAGTTAGGATGATATATTAGATCAATAGTTTGTATTGTTGACTACAATAAGTAATTATTGAAAGGAAATATTTTTAATGGTCTAAATCACTTAAATTAAAACATTATTCAATATGAAATAAACGGAAATACTTCACCACTATCATTATTACATTATTTGTTTAATGGATCTCTTACCTACATGTTCAAAACTTATGTATAGACTAAAAATACTTAAAGTGAGTTAGATAATAGTCTTTATTAAGACTTATTTAATATAAAGCTTTCCAAATGTAGTTAATTTATATTTATTGAAGTTGGGATTTGTAGGTAAACATATTTGACAATAAATTAAGATAAATTTTATTTGATATAATTTGATTTATTTGAAATCATGATTTCCATATATATGTATATCAAATATAATATTTTTATAGTTTACCTTTTTTTATTTATGACCTTTTGGTGACATGATATTATATGTGTAAGAGGTAATTGTAAATATGTGCAAGAAATTTATTACGTATATATATATATTTACAATGATTCAAATTATAATATCAAAATTATTATATAAAATAAATTAAATTATAAATTTGTAGTTAAATTATAATTTTTTAATAAAAAATACAATGCTAAATATAGATAATTAGTTAAATGAGAAATATATTATTTAATTAAATTAAGTGTCTAAAAATATGATTATCTTAGCCTTATAAATTAACAATTAAAAAAGAACAAGTAGACAATGTGAGAGAAGTAAAATTTGCAAATATTTTTGTACGAACATATTGTAAGGCTTTAAAAATATATTTAAACTTAATATTCACAATTAAATATCAACAATTTTTTAACATGATTAATATTTCTATTTTACAGAAAATTGATTATAATTACCAATTTTACTTAAAAATAAAATAATATTAGTATTCTTTTAGTTTTGTATTCATTATTCATAATAAACATATTACAAGTATTTATATAATAATTTTTCAAAATACAATTTTATGTTTTAATTAAATTATAACTTCAGTATACATACTATTATATAAAAATATTTAAAAGCTAACCATACATCCCCGGATAATCATACTAGTCTCTTCTAACATATATAATGGCGCTAAATAAACTAATTCAATTCACCAAGAGTTAAGGGAAAAAACTGGATTTTTAAATAGGATTTTGTATTAAAAACATGACTGAAAAGGAATACACTACTAAAAATTGCCACGTGTATTTTTAATAGAATTAATTATTAATAAAATTGATAAATTCTCCTAGTGGTTAAAAACTCAATACATTCATGGATTATAATTTAAAATATACAATTTGGAGAGTGAAATCAATTAACTTTTTAAATATTTTTATCCTCCCTTTAACTGTAACCGGTCAAAAATTGTTCTCAACCCTCCCAAGTTATATTCAAATATTTAATGCATTAAAAAAATACATTAAATATTATTTGACCCTTTTACCAAAATCTTTTTTTCTCCTAATTTTCAGAAAATAAATTCTTGTAAGACTGTTTTTAAAACCGTAACTTTATATTAACCATGACATAGGTGGCAATGGTGCATAAAACAAGTTGCATTTTTTTCCTCATTTCTCAGCAAAATAAGTTCAGGACACAAGTGTGTGTCTTCAGAAACCTACACTAAATTTTAATATTTTGAAATCTCTTGGTGTACTGCATTTGCATGATTTTGCTATGATCCAACTACATGGCATTTAAGGCTGGAAAAAAGAAAAAAACTTAAAACCTTTCAACTTTTGACCAATGAAGTCAAACGCAAGTTTAGCAAGTTCGCAGTAGTTTTGCTCAAATTATTCTGTAATACAGCTTCTTAATTCGACCATCCTCAATCATAGTTGTCTGTTCCTGTCACATTACATCATTCTTTCTCCAAATTCAATATAGCACAAGATGCCCTTTGGCATCCAAAAGCTTACCCAGTTTTTCTGCCACCGTAGTTAAAGTCGCATCGCTCTTGCAGAATGCAAACCTGATGTATCTCTTCTGATAGGAATAACGAAGATTAGAAACTTCATCCGATGATACTTCATCTGATGATAAGTTTGTATGAAAAAATCCTTGTCCTGGAACAGCCACTACCCCTGCTTCTAGTATTAGTTTCTTAACAAATTCTACCTGTGAACAACAAAAACATTTATTGCTAGAAAACGGTACAACAATGAACTTGTTTATTGGAGGACAATCAACACTTAAATGGAGTCAAGGATCACGACCGTTGAAATAGTTACTACGCTAATATCCACAAGAGAAGAGAGCAAAGAGTGCACATACATCTGAAAGTGGACAATTGTCAGGAAGTTCAGCAAATAAAAAGAAGGAGCCCTGAGGTATAAACTCAATCTTGAAACCTACTCCCCCCAGCAAATTTATAATATAGTCTCTTTTTGATTGATAATCCTGCATAGATTAAAAATAACACCAGGAAAAACACAATTAAGAAACATAGCATTTTGTTCTGAGGAGAGTCAATAATGCCATCAAATTTACTACTTTGATCTCTTACACTTCGGAGTGATTCAAAGTATTCAGGAGGACTTCTCAAAGCACTCAGCGCAGCTTCCTGAAAAGGTGCTGGCGCGCAATCTGTAACTCTAGCGTGAATATTTTTAATAGCAGACGCAAGAAAAGTTGGTGCAATTGCCCATCCAACCCTCCAACCTGATGATACATGACAGATCAACAGTGAGTTAGTTTTTTGTAAAAATGATGATAAAGCTAAAATCTTCCACCGTAGTTTGGTTCATGCAGCTTTGACCTGTTTACCTGTGACACTAAATGATTTGGACAAAGAAGATGTTATTATAGTCCGCTCTTGCATTCCAGGAAATGAGACAAGCGATATATGTTTTACATTGTCATACGTTATGTGTTCATATACCTACATAAAGAATCCAAAAGAAGGCAAAAGATACATTATATATAGAAATGCTCTACTCTTTCATATTTTTATGCTACACCATGCTAAATCCTGAAATTGAACTTCTATCCGTACAAAGTAAAGGAGTACATACTTCATCTGTTATAGCCAGGCAATTCCTGGTGCAGCATTCTCTAGCAATAATCTCAAGTTCCCCTTTTGTGAAAACTTTGCCAGTAGGATTGTGAGGACTGTTTAAACTTTTTGTCAGCATTTTTGTAGATCATATCATGAAACTGAACATTTTTACATTGTGACGCGTAATAAAGAAAACTTGCAATGTGTGATTGCTTTTATTATAATAATCGCTGCAAGCATCCAAAATAATGAAAGGAAAACAAGCATCTCCTCAATGCTTAACCCTTTCTAATAAGCCGCAAAAGAGAAATTTGGATCCACAGAAAAAAAGGAAAGACAAGCAAAACAAAGCAAACTTTTTCAAGGGTTGCCATTGCCCCCGAAAAATTCAGCATATCAGAAGCGTAATACTTGGGAATCCTTGACATCAAAATACACAAAATGGATCATACGAATCATTTGTAACATGCAAAATTTAAAATGATTACAATCTTAAACCATAAATTGATAGGAACAGCATTTCTTATTCACATCTTTGCTTTAAAAAAATCACTCATCGCTAATCTATTGGTTGAATTGAAGGATATCAAGGGAACTAATCTGAGGAATGAGGCTTCCCAAGATGAGGATAAAGTCTATCTAAAGTGGAGGCAATAATGAATTTGTGAAATTTATAACCTGTTCAGTACTACGGCTTTAGTTCTCTCAGTAAATGATCCGAGTAATTTGCTTGAATCCAGGGTCCACTGAGGTGGATCAAGTGGCACGTGAATCTGTTTAGAAAAATAAGGGGCCATCACACACATAAAGAAGAAACAAAAAATTACAAAATGTAGTATCAATAACACATCTGGAGACAACAAACATGCTGAACCTGCTAAGAGAATGGATCATTTGTGTTAGTGTAAATTGTGTTTGTTATTTAGAGGATGATGCTCTAATAAAACATTGCATTCTTCATCATTGAAGAAAAGAGAAATCACTAATTTTACACTTCATCATCTATGTTCTTTCTCTTTCCTTGTGTAAATCTCTACAGGATCATTGAATCATCTGAACATGCATTGTACTCAGAAAAATGGACAGAACACCCACAGAAAGAAAGCTATATACTACTAATCATTGTTCATAAATCATGAGTAACAATTATATGATACAAAACATAAACAAGGTAGAAGATAGCAAGCTTACAGGGACTCCCCCGGCCATGGTAACACATCCTTCGTATGTTTCATAGGAAGGGTCGAATAGTATGACCTCGTCACCCGGGTCAATTGCTGTTTGAAACACAACATTCAAAATACCATGTAACGATAACCAACTCATAACCTTAAAGTTTGTAAACTAAACTAACAGTGCTACAAGATCTTTAAAGCAGAACACACTTGCAAAGATTGCAGCCGCAAAGGCCTCGCTTTGACCGCAGCAGATAGCTACGTCCGTAAGAGGGTCGATGTCTAAACCATGCCTTTCCTTCATCATCTTGGCCAAGATGTCGCATACACCTTGCACGTGCCTAATTTAGTTTCATCAATTGTTGGGAAAACAAAGACATGCAGAAGTTAAGCAAGGAAGTTATGTAATGGTAGTAGTTGTTTGAAGCTGTGTGAAGTGAAGAAACCTGTACTGGTTGAAGTCGGAGTTGATGGCAGAAACGGCGGCGTTTTTGATGTGGGGAGGGGCGGGGAAGTCGGGGAAGCCCTCGGCGAGGTTGATGGCGTTGCATCGCTGAGCGAGTTGGGAGAGTTCTTGAATGGAAGAGGGCAAAATCTTCTTTGCTCTGCGTGACAACGTTCTTTCCATGGCTTTTCTCTGTTTTTCTCTTTCTTTAGCACTGCATATCGTGCCTTATCTTGTGCTTGTTACGGTTCTGAAACCATTATTTTCCTTATCTTTATCTGTACAGTGATTGGAATCTGAACCTGCTCTTAACACGTTCCTCCTGCAACTCACTTCGTAATAAACATTAAGATGCCATGGGAGGTGTGATAAAAACAAAATAAAGAAGAAAAATAAAATAAGATGATGTATGGGCAAAACGTATTCATGTGAATAAATGGAAATAAAAGATGTTTTTGGTTAATTTATCAAAGAGTACAATTTTTTATTGAATTTATCAAAATGGTTAAGTTACAAAATTTGTACGGAAATGAGTAAATCTGGTATGAAAAGACTATTTTAGAAGAAAGAAATTTAAGGTATAATTTTACTTTCGAAAATTTTTATGCTAAAATCGTGTTTTCAAACATCCTTTCTACTATTTTTTTTTTTATTTTTAAAAAAAGTGGTATTTGAAAGTATGAGTTTAAATTTTTTATATATTTTGTTTTGTTTGGAGGTCGCGTCTACAGACATAAGTTTACTGATTTTTTTATTTATTTATTTATTTTTATTTTTTTGTAAAAGTTGTGTGCAACAGGATTTTAGTGTTTTGATATTTATTTTTTTTTATAAAATCGCGCTACCAGTATTCTTTTAACTTTTTTTATTTAATTTATGGCCTTTTAATTAAAAGTTTTACTAGTTTTTTTTTAAATTTAAAATAAATATTTTAAAATATTTATTAGATAAATGATGTATACATAGATGTAATTTTTAAAACTTGAAAGACCGTGTCAAAACATTGAAAAACTCTTAAAAGGTAATATATTTAATAAATGTAATCTTAATCTTAACAAAATAAAAGGAAAAAGAATTTATGTTTAGAATTTTATACTATGTCCAAATTCTTAATTAATTGATTAAGTTTTACTACGTAGACTACCACTACAAGTTATAACCAAAGATTATTTCAGAACATAGTCATTTCTAGTTAATACGTTAGTATTTTTTTAAACATAGTCACTCTTAATTAACTTATTAAACATTCTTTGAACACTTAATCACTCTTGTCTAAAAATATTTTTTTAGAACGTAGTCACCCTAAGCTAACCCATCTAGTATTGTTTTAAATATAATCACTCCTAACTAAGATAAAGATATGTCTAAGATGTGATATAATGAGTTTACTCACTAGCGAGAATAACATCTTATGGTGTATATAAGGTTTAATCACTCTACTAGATTGCTAATGAACACAATATTGTTTTTATAAAACTTTTCTAAGACTAAGAAATTTTAGTGTTCTTCTTGAAGAATGACTTTAAATAAGTGTTGAAAAAAATAGTTGTTGCAATCTTTTTCTGGCTTTTGAATAACTTCAGTTCAATTGAATGTCCTCCGAATGTCTAATGAACTTGAACATAGAGAATACATTAAATGTGTTTCATGATGTCCTTCTCCTCTTGAAGCAATATCATAATGACTAGTAGTACTTATTTATCATTGGTCAAAGTGTTTTTACTTGAAATTGTGTAAAACACATAATTGTACAAGTAATTTCTAGAGTTGACCAAGTAAATATTAGGGAGTTCTTGATGCATAACAACTTTAGCTCATTTTTCAAGAAATCATTGATGTTGACACATGGTTTTATGAATTGTCTTGGTTGATAAAGGAAGCAAACATTCCCTACAAGATATAATAAAATAAAGAGAAGTTTTGGGAAGTATAACATTAGCTTAAATGTATGTGTTTATCGTCTAAGCTTACTAGATAAAGGTGAAACTGTAAAATGTTATATTGTCTATCAAATGAAACACTTGAGTCTTACATATTTATTGTAAAGGAAAACACTTTCGTTTTACATAATTTATTGTAAAGAAAATTCTTTCATCTTATAGATAAAGTGTGATCATGTTTTATACTTTATTGTTTAATAAAAATATGATAATTTAGAATGAAAGAAAATCACTTATGTGAACAACTTATATATGTGCATTCTCTTTTGTCCCACAAAGTGATGTAAAAATTTCTATTTAGCCCGAAAGGTAGTTTTTTAATGTATAAACAATAGATTTGGGTTACTCGTAATATGACAAAATGATTCACTCATTTGTTTGTTTCGTTTTTAAGAACTAGAAACCATATTACTTTTGATTAAGTTCATCTAAGTTAATACTATTTTAAGACATTTCTTTTGATCAGAACGAACACATTTGAATTCAAAGGTGACCCATAACAAGTTTGCTTAACATGTGAATTTAACACTTCAATTATAAAACTTTGTTCCTTTTTTTTGTTTAGGTTTTCCTCCTCAAGTTTAAATTAGGGAAAATTTTATACTCAATTTGAGAGATTTGATAATCTTGAGGACATCAAAGCATACATAGGAAAAATTATTACCGTGGTGTACATTTATATCTTTCATGTGACAAAAATTTTAATTAGTAATCTTTTATGGTTTCTTTCTACAAAGGTTGAATGTTTGAAGATTGGTGGACTTTGCATGTAAAACCATAACTTTGAGTTCTGTGCTTGAAATATGACATACAATAAGTAAAGTTGTATTCTATTGACACATACCAAATAAAGTTACATACTTACATTTAGGATGATATCATGCATTTAGTTCCATATAATTTTATCATCTAAATAGTTTACATTTAGGATGATATCATGCATTTAGTTCCATATAATTTTATCATCTAAATAGTATTCTTGTAGAGAATTGTGGTGCAAAATTAAAGTGCTACAAAATTCTAGAAATTTGTAAAAACATATTTGTAATCATAGTCTTGAATTTTATTACATCCTTTATAAAGATTTTTGTGAATTTTGAAAATGTAATCCAAAATTATTTATGACTATCTACAATACAATCTAAAAAACATGTAAGTGTTTATATACTATATTGTTAAAATTGTTAAAATTTTTATTTAAAAATTTGTCCAAAAATGTGTTTGTTATGTAGAATATTTCTTATGCAAGTAAGAAAACAATTAAATAATTTAAAAAAATACATTTTTTTTGTGTGATAGATGTAATTTTAGCCAATATATAAATTAAGACATTTTATGGTGGTTAAAACTACACCAATCATAGAAAGTGTAACTTTATAATTTTAATTGTCATAAAAAGTAAAACGAAAGACAACAACGTGATCCTTTTTTATGTTTTTGTTATGATAGGTCTTTAAAAATGATATAGAAAGTGAATTTTTTGTGACGGTTGTTCAACTGACATGGGATTGGACATTCTATGTTATATATATTTAGATCACTTCTACAACCAAAATAAATAAATCCTCTATTTTAACTATAATAAAAGATTTATGCTACATTTGGAGACTTAAGAAGAATGAAAATTCATCTTTAAAATTATTTTTCTATTCTACAACTTTTAAGTCCCCTAAAATAATATCAGTAAATCACTGCATTTAAGATATTATTTTGAAACTTGGAAGTAGATTACATCTTTATTCTTAAAAAGTCATTTTAGAAATTAAGAAAAAAAATGTATTTAAATTTAAATTATCTTTAATCTCAAGTTTTAAGGAATGCTAAACTATTAAGCATACAATAATATATAATAAATTGATATTAATAATATTATCCCTATTTTTTTTCTAATGACAAAATTTTAGCTTTTCTAAAAATCACATGTTGATGTGTCAAAATATTATTTTTTTTACATTTATTTATAATCTTTTATGACAAGCTGGTATTATAAACATCGGTGACTATTTAAAATTTTAAAAAATTTAAAACAAAAAATCCTTGAATATAATTGCATACATTTTCCTACAAATTAAAATAAAACTTAGGGTATATCATTGAAGAACCTAGCTTATCTGACTGGATATGTATTATTAAATTAATATTGTTATATATTGGATAATAAAAAAATTGTATACAGATCGTTACAAAACGTTCATGACCAATTAGTGGTTACATAATTCAAGAATTTATAACGTTGTCTGAATTTGAAATCTCCATTAGCACATTATTGACAACTCCCCTTCTTCAAAACTATGAATCATACTCAATTACTTCCACACCTAGCTAGCTAGCAAAAGTTGCTGCAATGATATTACACGTTTTTCTTTTTTACAAGATTCTCTAAAATTGCAAGTGATAAAGAATGCAACGTATATGCATGCAGCCAATAAACCTCTAAAAATATCTTACAATATACATATCTTCCTCTGGTTTTTGTCCATCTCTTACCATAAACAAATAGTTAAATTTTTTTTCTATAATTTGTTTTAACTGTCGTGTGAAAATGTTAAAATGATGATGATGAGACAATATCTATCGTAGAGGATAAAACACCGACAAATGGTGCGGCCATCAATACGCAACCATATATCACTCCACCTCGTAACCAAAACTCTTCATTTTCTGTGTATTTCTCTTTCTCGTTGTTTCTTCAGTTTCATTCTCTCTGAAACAAGCCATTTCCAATAAAACAGCATGGTTCATCTTCCTCTTCTCTTCACCTTCTCCTCCATTATTTTTATCCTATCATCAACTGCATTAGCCACCACCACCACCCAAACTACCTCAGCACTGGGAAAAGACGAAGTTCCACGCATAATGTGCAATGAGTGCGAGCTTCCACCTCCACCCCCTCCCCCAGAAATAAAGTGTCCACCGCCACACTCACCTCCGCCGCCGATACCGTCATCACCTCCTCAACCCTCACCTCCGCCACCGATACCACCATCATCTCCACCACCACCAGCTGTTGTTGGATGTCCACCGCCGCCAAGACCACCATGTGGAGGTGGAGGTATTGACTGCTTGCAACCCCCTATACCGGGGACACCAGACGAACAGAATTATTTATCGCCACCGAAGCTTCCGTACCCTCCGGGAACGCTAGATCTTGACGAGATATTCAACGGTGCAAAGATGACACACTTTTCAAACCCTAGTTACTTCTCCTTGCAATTCTTCTTTTTTGTCATCCTTCCTTGCCTTCCCTATTACTTGTTCATCTGATACATGCATTATTGTTTCCGTGATTCTTCTCCTCTCTCGGTGAACTATTTGCACGAGGAAAACAAACTCCGAAAGAGAAGAGGGAAAGATTTAAAACGTATGATTAAATACTTTAATCAATATCTGTTTTAAAAACTACCATTAACGTATTTAGTGTTTCGTAAAAGTTTATATATTCTAACCAGCAGCCCTCTTATATACCAAAGGAAAAGGAAATTGCTTAACGAAGTTTTAAACAAAAAGCACGAAAATGGTAATGAATTTGATCAATTTCTGTCAATTTTTTCTTCTTCTTTTTTAAATTAATTTTAACCAATAAAAAGGAAACAAAATGTTTCTCATTTAACTTTGGGACGCAGAGAAAATTTATCCAAATAATAATAATATTTTAAAATAAAATTTATTTATTTATAAGCTAAAATTAATCTATATGAATTAAACAAAGTATTTTGAATGAGCGAGTAGAAAATAAGTTTTACAGAGTAATTTATATATAAACTAATTTTAATTTATTTTAAAGTTAACTTTTTTGTTTATAGCAAAATTTCTATAATCAGATATAAAAAGACTAAGTCTACCAGCATTGATTTATACAAGTCGTAGCAGTTTAGGCCTTTTAGTTAAGTAATCCAGAATCCAACTTTTAAGTGATGTTATTTTTTGAAAATAAAAAAAAAGTTATTGAGGAGTGATTCATAGAAAACATTTAACAACTCTAAATATTAAATTGAGTTATTTAATTAAAATATAAATAATCAATGTACCCAAATAAGTAAATCCGTTTTTTATTTTTATTTTTATTTTGGAAGAATTGTTTTGTTGTACATGGATTGGAAGCGATAAAAATGGGGAAATGAATGGAGTTTGGAACATGAAAGGGACTGAAGAATTCGTCTTTATATTTGAATGAATATACCTATTTTATATATACATAGAAGGGATAAGTTAATTCCAAAATAACTTTAAACAAAAATGTTCTCCAACCACATCGTACAATATTAAAAACACTAACAAGTGTTGTGGCCATCAAAAACCCTTCATTCCTTGTTGTTTTCTTTCTCATTTTTCGGCCTTCAAATTCACTCCCTCTGGAACAAACCATATCCAGTTCAAGAACATGGCTCATCTTCCTCTTCTCTTCACCTTCTCCATTATTTATCTCTTATCAACACTATCCTCCGATTCTTCACCTTCTCCCAACTACCTCAACACTGAGAAAAGACCAAGTTTCCACGCATATTGTGCGATCACTGCGAACTTCCACCTCCACCCCCTGTAATACAGTGTCCACCTCCACCCCCAGTTTCGCCATTGTCTCCACCTCCGATTCCACCGTCGCCTCTACCACCCATACCACCATCACCGCCAAAACCACCGTGTGAAGGTGGAGGCGATGGGTGCATGCCATCACTGGTACCCCCTATACCGGATTCACCAGACGGACCCAGATACTTGATTCCACCGGCTGCTTCAACCTTGATGATCTCAACGGGGCAGCAATGAGGCCACTGCAACCGAGTTATTTCTCGTTCCACTTCTTCCTTCTTCTGCTCTTTCTTTGCCTTCCCTATTACTCATTCATTTGATGCATCCATTGTCTCCGTAATTCTTGTTATATGGACTCACATATTCTGACAAAAATAAAGAGAATAGTGAGATTAAGAGATCAAATTTTAGCCTCTGCTTGCTTCAACATAGCTATTGAGCATTGATTCAGATGATTGTTACGTTGGGTTGCTACAAATTTTCTTCCTTTTTATGGCTCGAATAGAAAAAGAAAGTATGTTTGGCTTGTAGTTTGAAGGTGATGAGCTACTACAAACGATTATGCAGTAAACTAAACAATGTGTTTAGAAATATTATTAAAAGGGTGATCATACCCAATCACCCCATTTTTTACTAGAATAAAAATATTTTAACACCACTGTAGTAAAATTACTTCCATTTCACACTTACTTTTATTAACTATACACCTATCGAACATTAACAGTATCATATTTTTATCTTAAAATATATATAATTCAGGATGAATCAACTAGAAAAGTAAAAATACTTTTTTATGAGGTGCTAGAATGGTATAAGAAAATTGAAGGTAGTACGTATAATTTTTTTTTCTTATTTATATACATAATACTTTATAGATACTTCATAATCATATACGAGTATTTTTTATTATTATAAATAATAATAATAATAAGTTACAAAAAGATAACATTAAAAGTAATAAAAAAACTATCTTTTTTTAATTTATTTAAATAATTTTACTTTTCATTGTAAATATTTTGTCCACTTCCTATTTTTTTGGGACCACCCAAAAGCCTAATAAGAAAACTGCGGAGATTGAAAGATCAAAGTTGCTTCTAAGTTCTGACATAACTGTCAAGCGTCAATTGATGTTTAACTTGTTGTCTTTTACCAACGTTGAATTAAAGAGGTGATTTAATAATATACGTATATCCAATTACGTTATCCTTTCTTCATACTTCTAACATAAAAAGATAATATCAATTCTATTTTTTTTGCACAAATTAAAATAAACATTATCCGTCACTAGCACGTGGGGGATGGAAATTTGATACGGTTTTGAATTTTGTGCTAAGAAAAAAAAAATGCTATATTAGAAAACATTTCTCTACAAAAGCATGAATCTTGTGAGTTTGTTAAATCCTATTTTATATATTTTTTTTCATTTTTTTAATAAATCTATCATCACAAGGGATCGGATGACTCTAGCAATAACAATGTCTTCAATGGTTGTTCCTTAATCGCTTTTGATATTGCTTTTTTCTTAAAGTTCCAAACGCTCCAAATTCCACCGTTCCGGGAGAGGGGTCCTGTAGGCACTCCGACACTCAAGTTAGAATTGAGTGGAGAGTGCAGGTAATTTAAGTGAGAGTTTTGAAGTACCTTGTTTGAGGTGACTGAGCCTATATTTATAAGTATTATATTGGGCCTATCATGCTCTGTTATGATTTTATAATAGAAAATAGTTATATAACATTCGGTTGTGATTTGTACTTACCTTTGCTATATTCTAGTTGAGGGGTTGCCACGTTAGCCCTATAGTACATAGGCCCCCCAAGTCCTTGACGATACGCAGTAGCTAAAAAGGATTTAATGTCAACCGACCGACCATTTGGCCTTCCTTTTATCCGACCGTTTTTGGAGAAACTGGAGTTTGAACTCCAGCTAGATGATTCAATTTTGAATTTCGAACGACCGGTTGTTCAAGCACTGACTAAAGTGGTTTCCCGCACTTTGTATCGGTTCGCAGATCTTGATCGTTGAAGTTTCATTGATCTAACAATTGGCGAACGACCACGTCGCCTCATGAAAGTTAAATTTCTCCCTCGAGAGTTGAGAGATTTCACGGTAAGCCATGAGTACCGGTCGGTCGTAACGATCCGTAGCTGTTTTTGGTTGCAAGTTATGGGATCTCATGGAGGCATGAGATCCGAGATTCAAGCTTTCTCACGATAGTGAGGGCTGTACGCTCTCATGGTAAGCCAAGAGGATCGCAAATGGAGTTTTACCACTTGGTGGTGAAAGCTATAGGGTCTCATGGTAAGCCAAAAGGACCGCGAATGGAGCTTTACCACTTGGTGGTGAAAGCTGTAGGGTCTAATGGTAAGCCAAGAGGACTGCGAATGGAGCTTTACCACTTGGTGGTGAAAGCTGTAGGCTCTCATGGTAAGCCAAGAGGACTGCGAATGGAGCTTTCTCACTTGGTTGTGAAAGCTGTAGGGTCTCATGGTAAGCCAAGAGAACCGCGAATGGAGCTTTACCACTTGGTGGCGAAAGCTGTAAGGTCTCATGGTAAGCTAAGAGGATCGCGAATAGAGCTTTACCACTTGGTGGTGAAAGCTGTAGGGTCTCATGGTAAGCCAAGAGGACCGTGAATGGAGCTTTCTCACTTGGTGGTGAAAGCTATAGGGTCTCATGGTAAGCCAAGAGGACCGCGAATGGAGCTTTACCACTTGATGGTGAAAGCTGTACTGTCTCATGGTAAGCCAAAAGGACCACGAATGGAGCTTTACCACTTGGTGGTGAAAGCTGTAGGGTCTCATGGTAAGCCAAGAGGACCGTGAATGGAGCTTTACCACTTGGTGGTGAAAGTTGTAGGGTCTCATGGTAAGCCAAGAGAACTGCGAATGGAGCTTTACCACTTGGTGGTGAAAGCTGTAGGGTCTCATGGTAAGCCAAGAGGACCGCGAATGGAGCTTTCTCACTTGGTGGTGAAAGTTGTAGGGTCTCATGGTAAGCCAAGAGGACCGCAAATGGAGTTTTACCACTTGGTGGTGAAAGCTGTAGGGTCTAATGGTAAGCCAAGAGCACCGCGAATGGAGCTTTACCACTTGGTGGTGAAAGCTGTAGGGTCTCATGGTAAGCCAAGAGGACCGCGAATGGAGCTTTACCACTTGGTGGTGAAATCTATAGGGTCACATGGTAAGACAAGAGGACCGCAAATTAAGCCTTCTCAAGGTCGGGGGTGAGGGTTGTGGGGTCTCATTGTAAGCCATGAGGACCGGGCGTCGTGTATTCTTTCGGTCGGCATTGTGGATGACAGTCGGTGGACCTTGAAGATTGCAAATTTTCAGAAACTGCAACTTTATTACCTGTGGTGTCTCTTTAAAACCTCCTTGGCCAAAACCATCGTTAGGGAAAAATGTCATAGGTAGGAACGAGTACACCGTGAGTTACATAAAATTTAATCGAAGCAGGAAGTTTTAGATGTTCCAAAATATAAAATTTAACTGAAATTTAAAGCAATTCTAGCTAAAATAAAACTTCAGGTGGTCCACATTCCAGGTGTTGGGAATTTGCTCCCCATCTAGCTGTTCGAGCGTGACTGCTCCTTTCCTTAAAACCTGGTTGACTCTATATTGGCCTTCCCAGTTGGCTGCGAACTTGCCGTCCGTAGGGTTCTTTCGAGCGTCTCCTGTCATTCGCCAAACAATATCTCCCTTCTGAAAACTCGTCGGACTTACCTTAGCGTTATACCTGCGAGCTGCCCTCTGTTTGCAGACTTCTTTTATTCGGGCTTTTTCTCTGAGTTCTTCGAGGAAGTCTAATTCAGTTTTCATACATTCGTCGTTTAGTGACAGGTCTTTGAGTTGTCTCCTTATGGTTGCCTCCCCTATCTCGACAGGTAACATAGCATCCGTCCCGTAGGTTAGATTATACGGGGACTCTCCCGTGGAGGTCTGTAGGGTGCATCTATACGCCCATAACACTTCGAGCAACTCATCGGCCCATTTTCCTTTGGCTGCTCCTAGCCTTTTCTTCAACTGTGATAAGATCATCTTGTTGGCTGCTTCCGCCTGACCATTAGTTTGTGGGTGCTCCACGAAATTGGTGATGTGCTTGACTCCCAACTCGGTGAAAAAAGTTTCAAGCTTTCGGTCCACGAATTGCCGCCCGTTGTCGGTGATGATCATGTGAGGGACGCCAAACCTGCAGATCACTTTTCACATGAAGCTTTGAACATTGGCGGCCGTGATTTTGGCGAGGAGTTCGACTTCTATCCATTTTGTAAAATAGTCCACCGCCACAATTAAGAACCGTCGTTGCCTGGTCGCAGGCGGGAAAGGTCATAGGATATCAATTCCCCATTTGGCAAAGGGCTGGGGAGCACTAATGGTTTGCAAGTTCGTTGGCGGTTGACGAATAAGCGAACGATTTTCTTGGAAACTTCTGCACTTTCTCACGTACTCAGCACAATCTTGACGGACGGTCGGTCAGTAGTATCCGGCTCGAACGACTCTAGCGGCCAATGTTCTATGACCGCAGTGCATGCCGCAAATACCATTGTGTAATTCGTTCATGACGTACTCAGACTGTTATTTCCCTAGGCATTTCAAAAGCGGGGTTGTGAAGCCCCGTTTGTACAGGTCATCAGCTATGAATACATAACGAGTGACCTTTTTTGCCAATGCCTTATCTGCTACAGCCTCCCCCATCATCAAAGTTTTCAAGGCTTGGATAATAGGCGTTCGTCAGTCTTCCGTGATCTCGATGTTCATGCACTCTTCTTCTGACACGGCTGGGCTGCTTAGGGTAAGTTGAATGACAATGTCAAACCTTCCTTTCTTCCTTCCTAGTGCAAGTTTCGACAATACATCTGCCCTTGCATTTTTGCACCTAGGTACGTACTGGACTTCTGCATTTTGAAATCCGGAGAGGAGGGCAGACACCTTTTGATAGTACTTTGTGAATAGCGGGTCTTTTACTTGAAAGGCTACGTTTATCTGACCGACCGTTAAGTGCGAGTCAGTCAGACATCTCAATTGTTTGACTCCCATGTCCTCTGTTAAGTTTAGGCCGGCTATGAGGGCCTCATACTCGACTTGATTGTTGGATGCATTGAAGTTGAAATGTAACGACTGCTCGACCTTTATCCCGTTTGGGCTTTTTAGAACAACTCCTGCCCCATACTGCTTATTGTTGCACGAGCCATCAACATACAGTGTCCACAAGATCTATTGTTCCGATGTCTGAAGTTCTGACACAAAATCGACCAGGCATTGGGCCTTAATGGGCCCTCTCGGTTCAAACTTCAATCCGAACTTCGAGAGCTCAACTGACCAGGATATCATTCGTCCAGTAAGTTCAAGTTTCAGGAGGATCTTTCTTACCGGATAATCAGTTTTCACCGTGATTGGGTGACTCTGAAAATAAGGCCGTAGTCTTCGGGCGGCATAGACGACTGCCAACGCGGTTTTCTCTATCAGCTGATACCTAGTCTCCGCATCCTGCAATGCTCTCCCTACAAAATAAAATGGCTTTTGATCTTCTTGTTGTACCAGGGCAACACTGATGCCATCTTTAGAAGCAGAGATGTACAAAAGAAGTCTGTATCCTGGAGTCGGTTTCTGTAGGATGGGAGTTGATGATATTGCCGCTTTTATTGTTGCAAAGTTTTTCTCGCACTCGTCGCTCTATTGGAACTTGTCGGTCTTTTTCAATGTTTTTACAATTGGCCTTATCTTCTCCGTTAATTTTGGTAAGAATCAGGACAGAGACGTGAGCTTGCCAACAAGACTTTGTACTTCCTTTAGAGTGGTCGGGCTTTGCGTATCTAATATGGTCGAGCACTTATCGGGGTTGGCCTCTATGGGGCTGTGGGTGAGCATGAAGCCTAAAAATTTCCCACCTACTCCGAACACGCACTTTGCCGGGTTCAACCTCATGTTGAACTTCCGAAGCCGGCCGAACACTTCGTTTAGGTTGGCCAGATGCTGGTCGAACGTGCCAGATTTCACCACCATGTCATCAACATAGACCTCCATGTTTCGGCCGATCTGATCTATGAACACTCGGTCCATTAACCTCTGGTAAGTAGCACCTGCGTTTTTCAACTCAAAAGGCATGACCTGATAGTAGTAGTTCGAAGCTTCGAAAATAAATGTTATCTTTCCTACATCCCGGTCGTACATTGGTATTTGATTGTATCCAGTAAATGCATCTAGAAAACTAAGCACCTTGTCACCGACCGCCCCGTCTAAAAGGCGGTCAATACTGGGCAGCGGGTATGCGTCCTTCGGTTAGGCCTTGTTTAAGTTTGTGTAGTCAACGTACATCTTCTACTGTCCATTACTCTTTTTTACTAATATCACATTTACCAACCATGTGGTATAATGGATTTCCTTTATGAACCCCGCCTCTAGCAGCTTTTGTACTACTGATGCAGTGGCGTTTCTTTTTTCTTCACTCATTCTTCTCTTCTTTTGGGCTACTGCCCGTGCTTCCTTACACACAGACAGCCTGTGGGACATCACCCCTAGGTCAATGCCCGACATGTCTTTGGCTGTCCAGGCGAAGAGATCCTTGTTATCGGCCAGAAATTTGGTTATCTTCTGAACTTCGTCCTCCGTCATGCTTCCGCCTAACTGAGTATTTTGTCTCTGCCCCGCTAATTGCCATTCAGTGACGTCATTACTCGGCTTCATCCTCACGTCATCATTGATCCTAGGGTCGAGGTCTATCATGGCAACCATTCTCTGGTTGACGTTTCTTTTCACGATTTTTTCTATTGGCGTTAGTCTCAGACTCGCCACATAGCACTCCCTGGCCATTCTCTGGTCGGCGTAAACGGTCGCTACGCCTCCTCAATCGGATGGGAACTTCATGACTAGATGTGGTGTAGAGACTATGGCCCCAAGCTTGTTTAAGGATGGTTGTCCCAACAATGCCTTGTAAGACGTGTTGACATCCATCACTATATACCTAACGGAGATGGTCTTCTGTCCTCGGCCGGGCTCTCCGAACCTAGTATGCAGGTCAATGTATCCTTTAGTGTAGACCCGTTCGCCGGAAAATCCCACTATCTGCTCATCCAATGGGATTATCTCACTTTTGTCTAACCTCATTTTTTCCAAATTCCTCCAGTAAAGTATGTCAACTGAGCTGCCTTGGTCCATCAGTGTCCTCTTTATCTCACAGTTCGCCAAATCGATGGTGATGACAATCAGATCATCTTATCGGGTATCGATCGCCCAGGAGTCTCGGTCAGTGAACGTGATGTCCGGCATGCTGCAACGTGTCTGCTGGCTAACCATGTGGGCACTTTTAATGGCCTGGAAGTGTCTTTTCCTGGCCGAGCTGGATGCACCTCCCCCACTGAATTCTCTGAAAATAGTATTTACTACTGTTTTCCCGGTATCTTTATGGCGTGAGTGACTCCTTTCTCTCGACCGGCTTCTGCTCTTTCGTTTTTTCTCTCGAGCCCTAAGACTCATGCTCTTCCGATGAGGACTCCTTCCTTTGGGACTGCGTTCTCGGCGCCGCCCATGCTATCACCGCTTTGCGACATACCTCTGTAATTGGCCTTCCTGGATTAGCTCCTCAATTTTGTCCTTGATAGTTGTGCACCTGCCGGTGTTATGACCATGACAACAATAGTACCAACAGTACTTACTTTGGTCAGCATGTTGGGGCGATATACCCCTTTTAGGTTCCTTGATGAGATCGGTGTTCAAAGCCTCCTCCAGGATGCGCGTCCGACTAGTATTGAGCGGTGTGTACATGGTGAACCTCTGTGTACCGGGCCTATCTCTAAATCTTGGAGGGTTGGATGACCGATCGCCTCGTCTTCCCTGGCCTTGCTCCCCTCTTGAATACTGTCGCAATTCTTCTACCTGCATGAACTGCGTAGCCCTTCGGCGGAGATCGTCCATGTCGGTTGGAGGTTGCATGGCCAGACTGTCTGCAAACGGCCTCGGCTTGAGCGCAGTGATCAAGTAGGTCATCGCCTCTTCTGGCAGTAGTCCGCAGATGCTTAGGGCAACTTGGCCGAACCTTGCCATAAATGCTTTCAAGGATTCTCCCTTCTCCTGTCGGATGTTCGCCAGCGCAACCGACGTCATTTGATGCGGCTTACTTGTTGCAAACTGGGCCATGAATTTGGCCTTCAAGGTTGCGAAAGAATCTATCGATCTGGGAGGTAAACGGGTAAACCAACTGAGCGCTGCTCCTCTCAGCGAAGTTGGGAAAACCTTGTAATACATGTATTCGTCCGTCGTGAACAAAGTCAACTGGGAGATGTACAAATCGATGTGCTCGTCTAGATCCATAGAGCCATCGTACTTATCCAACGTGGGATTATTCCAGTTGGGCGGCAACTTGGTTGCCAGTATTTCGTCGATGAAGGGGAATTGGTGATTCGCCGAGTCATCAACGTGTCGTGATGTTGTGTCTTGGTCGTCCCAGCGAGAAACTTCCACTTGACATTCTCGTCGGGGCTCGTCCCTTCTGCGGCCGGGTTATGGTTGCTGGTCTGGTCAAGAACTATCCACCTCCGCATGAACGTTTCTGCTATGCTGCACCTTTTTGATTCTCTTGAGCCTCTGTCACAGCCTTTCATTCTCCTCCCGGAGGGCATCATGGACGCCTGCTTGGCGCAACCGTTCTTCCTCCCTCTACAACCTATCTTCCTCTCACAGTTTTCGCATCATTTCTAGTTCTCTTCGAATCTCGACGAGAACGGCCAAGGAGTTTCCTTCCTGATTAACTAGTTGACTGTCATGTTTGTTCCTAGTCGTCACCATTGCTGCTAGGTCGATCTCGGCTCCACGGTGGGCGCTAAAATGTTATCGCAAGGGACTGGTTGGCTCCAGCAACAACAATGTCTTCTGTGGTTGCTACTTGATCGCTTCTGTTGTTGCTTCTTTCTTGATGTTCCAAACGCTCCAAATTCCACCGTCCCGGGAGGGGGGTCCTGCAGGCACTCCGACGCTCAAGTTAGAATTGGATGGAGAGTGCAGGTGATTTAAGTGAGAGTTTTGAAATACCTTGTTTGAGGTGACTGAGCCTATATTTATAGGCATTATATTGGGCCTCAATAGCTTTGGGCCTATCTTGCTCTGTTATGATTTTATAACAGAAAATAGTTATATAACATTCGGTTGTGATTTGTTCTTACCTTTGCTATATTCTGGTTGAGGGGTTGCCATGTCAGCCCTATAGTATAGAATCCCTGTTTAAGAAAATTACCGTTTTTCACGTTGGTTTTAATTTAATCTGTTCCATGCGAATTCTATTTTATTAATCAGCGACTTCTTGTATCAAAGGCAAAACGAGTGATTTATAGTGAGAAACAAGTTTTACACAGTACTAAATGTAAATGAATGATCAATTTCTATCAAATATTTCTTTTACTTTATTTAATTTCTTATTCAACTTCTAATAACTTCCTCGTACGTTAAAAAAAATAAAAATTATCGACAACACAAATTTATTGAAAATATTCAAAAATTCGTCGGTAAATTGATTATATATAAATTTATTAACAAATTTCTGAATTTGTCGGTAATTATCAACATATTTAAGATAAATTTGTCGATAAATCCGTCGATAAATTTAATAAAAGATAATATCCGTCAATAATAATATTTTATCAACGGATAAAATTCCGTCGATAATTTAATTATTTTTGTAGTGATATGATAATTCTCTAAAAAAAAAATCTAAACAAGTAATGCATAGAATCTGTCGTTTTGATTTTTGATTTGGAAGAACTGTTTTGTTAGGTATGAATTAAAAGCCATAAAAGTGAAGAAAATGAATGGAGCTTAGAATACGAAAGAGAATACACAATGGGTATTAAGTAGCCTCTCAATTTATTAAAATGAATGAGTTTCTATCACAATAACAATAAAAAATAGACCTAAAATAGCATTGATGTCTCTATTTTGCAACGTTAACTTTAAAAGTAAAAGTTGTGTCGGTCAATGATCAAAGAAAATGAAAAGATGAAGAAATAAAGTTACTATGTGGCATTTGGGATTTTGTTGTTCAGTGAATTCACATCAGTATAAATGTTTGCTAGTGTTAATGTCTATCATATTCTTCTAGATAGATGCATGAGAATCAGAAAATATTTTTCAAAACGTTTTATACATAACCTTTTGTCATCTAGTAAGTTCTCCCTTTCTTTTATTGTACACCTATAGGAGAGATTTTTTAGTGGAATTTTTTTGTTAATATTATTTTTTGATGTATTAATAATTTCCATTTTAGAATTTATGAACAAAATGTATAATAAGTTGTACAAGTTTATAACATATATTATAAATAAATGGGGTTCTTGAATACAATGAATAAATTGACAACCATAATTTTACACAATGGAGAACTCTTTCAGTAAAAAATTCTATTCTCTATTACTCAAGTGTTTAGATAAATATGAAGCTTAATATGTTTTAGTCGAGCCGAACATGTTAAGAAATATGTAGAATGTATTCAGGAACCAAAGGATGACAACCAAAGTTTTGAGATCAAGATACCAGTAGCACACTCTTCAAAATTATGTTTGTCTTTATTAAAAAATGTCAAGAATGTGAGAAGTCGTCACTTACTTCCTCCAAAAAAGCTTCATTCAATAGTTACTCCCTGGTCACATTGTATCATCATTGATAATGGTCGACTATTCTTAAATGTCTGTTCTCTCTTTAACACTTAGATGGTCACATTGTATCATCATTGACAATGGTCGACTGCTCTTAAATGTCTGTTCTCTCTCTTTGACACTTAGAAGGTGCTACATTCTTGATTTAAACTTATCAGATCTTTGTCAATAAAGAGTAAAACAAGGAGTATGGTCAGGGTAAAAGAATAACCTCTTGTTAGGATCTTCACCGGAACACTTCAACTTAAAGAATTTGCTTTTAATAATGTTTTTAAAGAAGGAAGTCTAAATATATATATATATATATATATATATATATATATATATATATATATATATATATATATATATATATATATATATATATAATATTTATATC
>Ga0099825_1000252_pt1 | contig 50061 bp, 25 predicted proteins | sample SiratroredBW_FD_76838 | JGI IMG/M metagenome (GOLD analysis project Ga0099825, IMG submission 76838) | Root nodule microbial communities of legume samples collected from California, USA - Siratro red BW | ecosystem: Host-associated > Plants > Roots > Nodule | place: USA: California | collected...
ATTTTTAAATAAAAATATATATATATATAAATATATATATATATAAAAATATATATATATATAAATAGTTTTGAATGAAACAGAAAAAAAAAAACTATTTGAAAGATGGAGAGAAAGGGGATGATTTGTGAGTATTGTATGTAGTGACTATTATGGCCATATTTATTATTTGATTTTTCTTACTTTTTTAAATTATTATAGTCAATAAATAATATATTTACATTAATAATTAATATTAAGAAATTGTTCATTTTTATTTTTTTTCAACTATTTTTTTTTCTAATAAAAAATGCTTATGCTTTAAAATATATACTATAAGCATATTTTAACTTAAAAAAATAACTTATTAATCTTTCATAATTGAATCAAATCAATTATATACTAAGATTATCTTTCAATTAAATCAAACCACTTAAGTTCCATTAATTTTCTCTTAATCCTTCATAATCCATCTCTTCAATCAAATCAAGTATTAATGAATTGTAAAATATATTTATGATGATTATTCTAAAATCCAAGATTTTCAAGAATCATTGATGATATTTATGTTTTAATCATTATTCTGTCTTATAAATATTAAACTATATAAAAAGTTAATAATATTTTATTAATTACTATATTCAACTTAACTATAATTAGGTTATGTAAAGCGTGGTTTGTTGAATAAAAAGACACACCCAACCTGTCTTGCAGTACTTACATTTCTAACTAAATATATGTTATTTTTAATTTTAGATTTGATTAAAATATTTAATATATAAAATAATATTAACAGTAGAATATGCAATATAAAATATGACAATTAAGTATAAAAATCTAAAAAGTAACATATATTTAATGAGGAATATATAATATAAAAGCATGACAATATAAGCTATATAAAAAGTAATTCATTTATAAAAAACAAAATTAGTTAAAATGCAATAAAGTTAGCATTCATATAAAGTATTGTTGTACACATTTTAAACTTTTTTTTTATAAAATGTGTTTTTTAAAAATTAACAATTTAGAATTAAAGTAAGTTTTAGTTAAACATAGTCTTACTTCGATATAAACAAATATCTCGGGAGAAATTGGGAATGATAGTCTTGTGGTGAGTTATTTCTCTTTATCTCTCTCTCTCTCCGCTGTCTCTCACCAACAACCTGGTAACCCTCCCCGAGGCTTTGGTCTCGCTTTCCCATTCTTCAACACTTCTTTTCTCACTTTACTGTATAAGCTTTTCTCTCCCCTCCACCCACAACCTAGCTTGCATTGTCTTTCTGTCTGTCTTTCCACCTCTCTTTTCTTTTCTTCTCTTCTCCATAACTCTAAACCACTTACACTAACCTTGCTCACTACCTTCTTCTTTCCCTTTCCTTTAGGATTTGCTCCAACGGTCTCTTACTTGGAGGAGCTAGAGATGTTCCCTTTTCTTTTGTCGTTTTACTTTTTCCTTCTTTGCTGCAACTCTATTGCACCTTTGGTGCATTCTCTGAATGCCGAAGGCTCTGCACTTTTGACACTAAAGCAGTCGCTCACAGACCCACAAGGGTCCATGAGTAACTGGAATTTCTCTGATGAAAACCCTTGTTCATGGAATGGGATCACTTGCAAGGACCAAAATGTTGTCGCCATCAGCATCCCAAAGAGGAAACTCTACGGCTCTCTCCCTTCTTCTCTGGGATCTCTCTCCCAGCTCCGCCATGTCAACTTCAGGAACAACAAGCTTTTTGGAAACTTGCCTGCACAGCTCTTTGAAGCTCAGGGACTGCAAAGCTTAGTGCTTTTGGGCAATTCATTTTCTGGGTCTATTTCTAGTGAGATTCAGAATCTCAGGTACCTTCAAACTCTAGATTTATCACAAAATTTCTTTAATGGGTCACTGCCTGCTGCAATTCTCCAGTGCAAGAGACTCAAGGCCCTTGTTCTCAGTCGGAACAATTTCACTGGCTCCTTACCAGATGGGTTTGGCACTGGTTTGTTTTCTCTGGAAAGACTAGACCTTTCTTTCAATCACTTCAATGGGTCAATTCCAAGTGATTTGGGAAATCTGTCAAGCCTGCAAGGAACTGTTGACTTGTCTCATAATCATTTTAGTGGTTCAATTCCAGCTAGCCTTGGTAATCTGCCTGAGAAGGTTTACATTGATCTTACTTTCAACAATTTAAATGGTCCGATTCCTCAAAACGGTGCTTTGATGAACAGAGGACCAACTGCCTTTATTGGCAATCCTGGTCTGTGTGGTCCTCCTTTGAAGAATTCATGCGGTTCTGATACTCCATCTGCCAATTCACCTTCGTCGTTTCCATTTATTCCAAATAACTACCCTGCCGATGGTACTGGTAATGGTTCCATGGGAAGTGAGAAAAATAAAAGGCTAAGTAAGGTAGCTGTGGTTAGCATTGTTGTGGGTGATATAATTGGAATTTGCCTCCTAGGTTTGCTGTTCTCTTTTTGCTACTCAAGGGTCTGTGGTTTTAACCAGGATCTTGATGAAGATGGAGTTAACAAGGGAAGCAAAGGGACGAAAGAGTGTTTCTGCTTCAGAAAGGATGAATCCGAGGTCCTGTCTGATAATAATGTTGAGCAATATGATCTTGTACCATTAGATTCCCGTGTGACTTTCGATTTGGATGAGCTTCTCAAGGCTTCAGCTTTTGTTCTGGGTAAGAGTGGAATAGGGATTATGTACAAAGTGGTGCTTGAAGATGGGCTTGCTTTGGCTGTGAGGAGATTGGGGGAGGGAGGTTCTCAAAGGTTTAAGGAGTTTCAAACAGAGGTAGAAGCAATAGGGAAGTTAAGACATCCAAATATTGCAACTCTGAGAGCCTATTACTGGTCTGTTGATGAGAAGCTTCTCATATATGATTATATTGCCAACGGAAGCCTTGATACAGCAATTCATGGTAAGTTTTGTTAAATATTTTCCTTTTTTACACTTTTGTAGCAATGACTGATCTTTGAGCCTAACCTAACACTTAGTTTTTGTTCATTTGTTTGTCTGGTTCCATTTTATATCTCCAGGGAAAGCTGGACTTCTCACATTTGCACCACTTTCTTGGTCCTATCGATTGAAGATCATGAAAGGAACCGCAAGAGGGTTGGTCTATCTGCATGAATTCAGCCCCAAAAAGTATGTCCATGGAGACCTCAAGCCAAGTAACATACTTCTTGGACACGACATGGAACCCCACATTTCTGACTTCGGAGTTGGGCGCCTTGCAAACATTGCTGGAGGGTCGCCAACCTTGCAATCCAACCGAGTGGCGGCGGAGAAACAACATGGAAGACAAAAGAGCATCTCCACTGAAGTCACTACCAATGTGTTGGGAAACGGTTACATGGCTCCAGAAGCACTGAAAGTGGTGAAGCCATCACAGAAGTGGGATGTTTACTCATATGGGGTGATATTGTTGGAAATGATCACAGGAAAACCGTCCATTGTCCAAGTGGGGAACTCAGAAATGGACCTTGTTCAGTGGATTCAGTTCTGCATTGAGGAAAAGAAGCCGCTTTTGGAGGTGTTGGACCCTTACTTGGCTGAAGATGCAGATAAGGAGGAAGAGATTATTGGAGTTTTGAAGATTGGAATGGCTTGTGTCCATAGCAGCCCTGAAAAGAGACCTACCATGAGGCACGTGCTTGATGCTTTGGAAAGATTGAGTATTTCCTCTGATTGAGAAATCTCAAGAAGCTATGCACTGTGAATGTAGCTCATTTGTGAATCTTTTACCTTTACTCTCTTGTCTTGGTCCTGTTTAACAATGTCTTCAAGCTGATGAATCCTTGTAATTGGAATATTAGAAGAGAAATCGAATTTGTTTGAGCAAAAATATCAGTTATTCTGAGATTTTACTTCCAAACACATGCATCTATGGCTATCTATATCTTCACAGGAAAAATTGTCCAATATTCACATTTATTACTTTTATATAAAAATAACACTTGATAAAAAAGATGTCTGATAGTTCTTATTCACTTGGCGTGAAAAGAACAGTATTTTGGTTTTATTGTTGTCATGTGCATTGATGAGGACGGAAGAAAGAGTTGCTGCTCCTTATTCACGATCTTATCGCATCAGAAATCACCAAGAAAACATAGATATATACGTGTTATCCACCGAACTGATTAGACGTTTTATTCTTAAGGAGCTCTAACAGCATGGGAATAGAAATACATAACATGATAAAAAAAAAATTAGAAAGAAATAGAATTGAATCCTTAGTTATTTAGTAAAAAAGAGTTGTAAGAAATATTTTTTTATAATCTTGTAATTTGATAAGGAGCAAGAGGATATAAAAATGAATTGAAATATGTGAAAATAATATAGTAGATGTTACAAATTATATTTTTTCTCTCCACTTTATCAAATATACAATATTATTTTTTTCATTCTTCCTCACTCTATGAACACTTCAAAAGTTCATGCATCATTAGTGTTTTATCAAGATATTATGATAGGATTAGAATAATTACATTTGCTACTTTGACTAATTTTTATATAGTATTTTTCTTCTTACTAAAAGTTTGAGAGACCCTTCAATTAAGACTTTAATTACCACTATGCTTTCTTTCTCCAATTTTGTATACTTTATTTATAGTAATTTTTCTCCGAGGTCCCTACAATTTGTTATCTTTTATTTTTTTTTATTTTGTGATTTTTTTATTTAATATATATTAAATATTATAATGTCATGAACTAGATTAGATAAGACTTCCATTGACTCAACAACACTACTAATAGATTAGAGATCTGATAGTTAAGCCCATTTAACAGGAAAATTCTGGTAATTTGGTTAAGCCATTTAAGTCACTTTTAATATAAATCATGAGTTTTAAAGAGATATAATCAGTAATCAATAGAATGAATAGAAACTAAAAACAGGATTTGGTATAACAAGATAGAAAAGAGGAGTTATAATACTTAATTTACAACATACTTTTTAGTGTATGAAGTTTAGGATTTAATTAACATTTATATCATCATGTTTAACTTTAATTAACGTTCATCTCTTCATGATGATAAGAAAAGTAATGATGAGTTTTTATCTTCCATAATATTCTATAATATCTATCGTTAAACTATTCATTAAATCTAAAAAGAACTCTATACAACATAAAATTTTTCACTCTCAAAATCTAACTGGAAAAAAAAGTAAAACACACATATAATTTAAGAATCATTTTAAATTTTTAAATTTAAAGAAAGTAGATCAAATTCTGGTCACAATACATGTATTAATAAGTATGTGGTAATTAAATATTTATTACTTTAGTAGATGTTGATAGTTTGAGCAAGAAGTTTAAAATAAAAAATCAACCAAAACCAATAATTCATTTGTTATTCTAGGTTAATAATCATTATTCACATTAAGATTTGTGAAAATTAATAATTGGTGTAGATGACCCACTATATTTAATCTTTATGTACCACTATAACGCTAATGAACTTATTAAGAAATTGGTGTAGATGTACCAACAAATAATGTTACATTTTTATTTAAGTCTCATTGTTGTTAAACATGTCTATCATATTGATTTTTAACACCTATATGTCACTAATCAGACCGTTATGGTAGGTACCATTAAAATTGTTGGTGACTCTTGATGGTGCCCCTTTCGTTACTAAATCGTTCATCAAACAAATTAACATAAATTCAAGTTTATTGCTACTATATTACTCTATATAAACAGTATTTAATCTAATAAAACATCTTAATTAATAATATTCACTTAATTTATATTTATTTAAGGACTTCACTCTTGTTATTGCTTGTTTATCTTGGTGATTTTTTTTAACTTTCTTTTGTTATGGCTTTATATTATTTTTAATCAAATATACTATAATTTAAAATATATATATTTAAATGTCATTATTTGAGATTTTTAAATTTTTTAGACTTTATACGGAAGAATGAGCTGAGTCATACGACAGGTTGTAGTATGTTTATGTATTTATTGGTCATCTTCTACCTTTTTTTTATCTCAAACTTTGCGATTAAGAAAAAAGAGTAACAAAAGACAAAAGTAGCAAGCTCCGAAGTCAAATTTTCATAGCTTAACATCTACCTAGCTGTCCGAATTAAGACAAGTGATAACTATGGGTGAATGGTGGGAGAAAACAGACACATTCAATTTTTTACAATTTGATTATTCTGAGATGTAAAATCAGAAATCAAAGGAGTTGATTAACAAATATATTAGTTGTTTTAAGTTTCTTGTACTTCACAAATTTGAGTAAATTGCTGACTTTTTTTAATTATGAGTTCCAAGTATTCCTCATTATTTCAACATATTTTGCTGACTACAGTTGTAAATTTTAGAAGATTGTGAGATACCCTTGAAACAAATTTTAGGTTTTTTTGCATTGAAAAGGATGTAGTTGGGGTTGGGAATTGAAGGCCTAACGATGTGGCGCCAATTATGGGTGAAAGACTGAAACTCCAAACACAGCAGCAAAATTCTTGGTTCTCATATCCGTTTAACTGCTAATTTGTCTGTTTCATCATTCCTTTGACTTGATGCAGACATGTTTTAGTGTGAATTTGGTGGCAAAGGTAGAACAATATTAAAAGATAACTTTGGTATCAGGTTTTTATATTGGTTACTCAAGGCTGTGTCATCAATTTCAGCGGAAATGAAATGAGATGAAAGACGCCAAAGTATATGGATTTTATTTTATTTGTTTGGTAGAGTAAAGATGTGAAAAATATTTTAACAGAAAATACGAGACTTTATCTAGATTTCTATTCAAAATTGCGGAAAAAAATAATAATAATAACTTTTTTTGTTTTTTTTTCTAAAATTTTGATCTTTTATATTTTTTTAATAGTGTTCCGAAACATGATTAGTAAGATTAATTAATGCATGAATTCGAAAGAGACATCAATGACAAAAAAATTTACAGTTTTCTTTCAATTTTGCTATAATAATATATAAAGAAGATTATTCTTTATATTTTTATTTTATTCTTACTTATATTTCAAAATTAAAAATATGTATACAAATATATAAAAAGAATTATTTTCTTTTATATATAGAAATACATATATCTTTTATATATAGACATACATATATTATATTTCTATTTTATCTTTAGTTATAACTTAAAATTAGAATATAATCACCTATTAATTTTCATATAACAATAATTATTAATATTCTTTTTCAAAAAAAAATATGTTTCAAATGGCCTCTTTTTTTCCTAGTGTTATTATACTATAACGTTAACCGATTCTTACTCTATCGTCGGTAGTAAAAAATATGGAGATTTATAAAATTAGTTATGTCAATAATAGTTGAAAATTTGAGAAGGACTTCTTTTAAAATAATCATTTGATTCGTTCTTAACGTGCGGGCTAGCATTTTAAAGCACCAATACTTTGAAATTATATATTTTATTTCTAATAAAAATAAAGCACATAATATGGGAAAATAAAGAAAATTTATGGTATATCTATATTCTTTCTTACAATCGGTAAAAGTAGCAGATAAATTAGCTAAAGTAGAAAAAAAAAATACTAAAATTGGAAACTTATTGTCTTAAAAACTGAAGTTTGTCAAATTAACTTATTAAATAAAAAATATTTCATAAAATTGATTGTTGAATTAACTATTAAAATAAAATAACAAATCAATAAAATGGTAAATTTTCATGATTTTACATAATTTTTTTATTTTGTAAAGTAATATTGAGAATAAAAATTATTATTATTATAAACTATAAATTCAAAAGTGATGCAAGAACTTATTTATCAAACACTTCTATTTTAATCAAACAAATTTATAGACCAGTAAAATCATTTTTATTTTAAAAGTATTTCTGTCGGAGAAAATCATATTTAAAGCACTGCGAAACATTAATGACATGTTTATTATGACGTTATTACTTGTACATGATTATCTGATGTCGTTTCAAATATGCACAACACCAATCATGATAGAAATCTAAATTTTGATTCAGTTGCTTAGCAAATATTAACATTTTTAGCCAGATTCGACCCCATTCATAGCTTGTAAAGTGATATATTACCTAAAACAACTTAATGATTACATTCAAAATTAAAGAGGATGAGTATGAATGAAGAACTCTGATGTAAGCCAATGGCAGAAAACATGTCACTGTCCAAGTGAAAGCAAGTTGAGACAGCTGTAATTTCCAAATTCTGCATGAAGTTTGAGGGAAACAAGGGATAACATGTGTCCCTGTAGCCATTGCTATTTATTTACTAGGTATTAATTTAATGCAACAATGTGGCACTGACCTACATTACAGAGATGGACCCATCAACCAAGTGAAAACCCTAAAAGGCTTTGATTGAAATTTTGAAGTGAAGTGATTATTATTGGTATTCCATTTTAATGATTACAAATCAAGTACGGTACGTTTCCATGAAGAACTTGTCCAAAATACCATGTGCACTAATTGAATCCATCAACTTTGATTACATGGCCAAACTACTTAACCAAATTTGATTAATTTAACTTCTACTAATACTAAAGAGACAAAATTTAGGTGTATATGTAGATGATCAAGAAACAATGCCTCCATTAATTCTTTCTTGCAATCCTCAACCGCTTCACACATTCTACAAACTCCCTGGGATAAAACAAGTGAAAGAGAAAAAGGAACAAGTTAAAGTACTGTTGTTAAAATGACATGCAATGGAATGTGGAACTAGGGCAACAAAAATGGGACCTACTTCCAAGGGACATCACCGACAGGTCTCCAATTATCTTGTCTGTCCTTGTAGAACAATGAGTAATCTGATCTCGATTGGAACAATCTTAATCCAGTAGCAGATTGGTTTCCTGAGTGGTACTATCAGTTAGACAAAAATTATGCTAAACATTAAAAAGATCTTGCAAGTGCATGCATAATGCATTATTGATTCTGCCTACCAAACATGTCTTGTAATTGAAGTGCTAGGCTTGAGTATCCACCGTGATCAAGCACACAAATTTTCCTACCAATGGTAACTCCATCCATGTTAACCTTAACATAAGCCCATCTCTCATTGCTCTGGACCCCCTCTATCTCTTCATCAAAATTTTCGTGGACAGGTCTAGCATGCATTGTGCTTGAGTTCTTGAGGTTCAGATTAGGTTGAGGCCAGTTCATAAGATCATCATCATACACTGATTCCAAACATAATTTCATTAGACTATATTAATTATTAGTTGAACGTTAATTATTTGTTGATTTCATGGTAACAAAGTTGGTAACATAACAATCAGATGAATCATCAACATACAAAAATCTTATCACATGACCAAACTGAACTGGTTTTTTTATGTAGTTTAATTTTTCTGTAATATTATAGTGTAACAAATTTTAAATCATCAACCAATAAAAAATCGTGTCATGTATAATCTTTAAGTAAAACTATCATAGAAGTGAACTAAACTATACGTGACTATTTTTTGTCGTAGTATATGCTGCTTACCTTTTTTTGTAATTGATAAATATCTGAGTAAAGGGTGTATAAAAAGTTAGAAGAGATGAAGGATTAAAAGAATGAACATACAGTTGCTAGAGGAATGGTAAGCTTCATGCTGAACAGTTCCGAGACTGAGACCCAGATCAATTATGCCGTCATCTTGTTTATCTTGGTAGAAAACTGAGTGCAAAGTTGAAGAGTTCAAAAGAAAGCTTGATGTGTTTGAATCCATTGGCAACTGAAATAGTTAACTCTTCAACACAGGTATAGCTGGTTAAGGTCTAGTGAGTTGCATTTGTAGACATAACTATTTATAGTGATAATTTTGAGTATCTAAATGAGACATGAAAGAACACAAGGAAGACAAGGAAGCGTCCTCCATTATCAATCATTAAATGCACAAAGCTTATCTTCTGTTATTGTCAACATGGAACACAAGGTAAAAACAAAACACCCCAAGAACAAAGGATGGCCAAATTGATCCTAACAGAAGTTATTCTGGATTCTGCTTCCTGACATTGCTACAATGCTCAGACTCTTTCCCATGGTGACAGTAACTCCAGGACACCAAATGGAAAATATCAAACTGATTCATACCATCACATAAATTCATTGAAAGTAAAAAATGTGTAGGTTATTATACAGGAGAAGCTCATACTTTATCGTGAGTTCAATTGTGGTAATCTGCAACAAGTAGCTTCAATATAGTAATGATCAACAGACAGAGATGGCAAGTCTGATTTTAGAAATATTATAATGCATGGTTTATAACCTTGAATCCTACCGTCAATGCTTTTTGTTATTAATATTAATGAAAGTAAAAATATATAGAAAAAATCTAACATATAACTCATTTTTATAGGTAGTCTTTCAAAATTTGTTTTAGGTCTCATTTGAAATGCATGGGTACTTGCATCATTGCACACATAGCTCCATAGAAGCAATCATTATACAATATTTTAATGTCCAAAAGTGGTGTATTATGTAAATGAAGAAGCATTTGCAGAAGTAGTTTCAATATATGCCGAACAAGCAATGCTTAAGTTTTGAATACTAGCATTTCTGTCGGAAGAAATTTCAGGCCCATCTAGAGATAAATGAAAAACTATATGACCTGCTTATATTAAGTTGCATGAAAGTGTATGTTTTTCATAAAAGAAGTTATCCAAGTGGACTTGATTATTAGGGTTCAGGGCTTGAATTTTTAAAATTCTACAAATTTAGTCCTTGAGCTTATCTTCGCAACGTGGAGCCACAGGCATAAAGCTCGCATTTTGAATATCTGTTGAGTTATCCACATATGACAGGACTACCACTTTTCAAGGGAACAAAGATCTGGTCAGATCATAACATCCCATGCCCCTATGCTTTGGCAGGAAATGTCTTTTTCTTGTTCCTTTACTTTTTTTTTTTTAGTTACAAGCATAGAGAACAAAATGTAGTGTTTAGAAGTAATACTACATTAAAATAGATTAACTGTAATATTAATCTTCTCAACGGGCCGTATGGATCAGAACTGTAGAAAGAAGTTCTTGTTCCTGTGTTCCAGGTAATATTAACATTTCCAAACTAAATATAATAATAGAGGCACATGGTATCAGCTATTTTAATACTGATAAGAAAGATAAGATAACTTAGTATTCTAAATGTACACTATATATGATTCAAAATTTGCACTTGGCAGGCTTAATTATTAGCAAAAAAGAAAAATAACATTTGACACAACTTCTTGAGTACTATAACCTCCCGTTATAACTGAGAGCAAGGGTTGGTTAAGGTAATGGTGGGGTGTCAATAAAGGCCTGAAATTATTGGGAGTGCAGAATGTGCGAAAAAGAAGTTACAACATAAATGAAAATAGATACGTTGAACACAACACATAAATAGTAAGGATCTATAAAATGGATGCATTTATATTTTGAATTGAATGTAGTGACGGGGCAACCAGGTAACTAATATTGAAATGCAATGAAGTTGGTGTGTTGAAGAGTTCATCAACTTCTGGCTTTCAACCTATTGATCTCGGCATCGAATTGCTCCCCTCAAGATATAAGCCTTGAGACCCACACTAAAAGTGTGAAATTTTTATGTAAGATTTATAAGACCTTGGACTCTTTAAATACACACACTAACTCTCGTGACATGATTCTCTCGAAATTTCTATGGTAATAAGAAACTCTCATGATTTTCCAAAATTCTTATATTTCGAGAGGTTCTTACCTTGTCGCTCGTCTTATAATTTATGTTATGATTTTAAAAATTTCAGTTCTATGCAAAGATAAGAAAGGAAATGCTCAAAACATTAACTAAAAGTCGTATTTTATTTTGATATGGTTTAACTTTTATACATTAAAATCAAAACACAGTAAATCAAAACCTTTAATCAACCGAAGAAATTATTTTTTACCTAGCAATTGAATCAAACCACCTACTTGGCAATGCATGTGAGGGAATATTTCAGCTCTAAATAATTTGATGATATATATCATTATTATCACATGATTTTTTTGTTATTCTATAGCAGTTATTATCAAGTAAATGTGACTTTTAAAAACTAATTATAAGTTAAGCCTTAGATTTTGTAGAACATGAATTTATTTTACTAGCTATCAAATTAAACATAAATTCAACTCAAAATACCAAAAAGAAAACTAATCCAAAGTTAAATTCGAGTTCAGTGTCACATTTAAATAAAATAATATTCAACTGCATATTACTTTTATGTTTAATTCTAATTATTTCTCAAGTGCGTAAAAAAATCAATCCATCTGTACCAAAAAATTCAAATAAAAATATGCAAGGAGTTGTACATTAGACTTCCTGTGAATATTGTACACACAAAAAGATTGTCACATTTTAAGTATCTGGGCAATTAAGATAGGAACTCAGGCAGGTTGGTCAGAATGTAGAGAATCGTGTTGGAAATTATGTACATATATATTTTACAACAATTCAGAGAAAATGCTGTAAAAAACAATTAGACTCCTGGTAATTCCTATTCTTTTCTATATCCTTGAACGTATTTCCTACCTTTGATTATGGTTAGGAAACTTGCTCCAATGTACAAAAGGTCTCTGATAATTCTTTCAACTTTTCTTCATAATTTAATGTACCTAGTATAAATAAACAATCGATTAATCTTGTCTCAGTTGTCTGTACCACGAACAACCACGTAGGCAAGTGCTGCATAAGCTCGACGGATGTACAAAAGGAAATAAAAAAAAAGGCATTTCGCACCTGTTTGAATGTAGTTATCAAGCATGATCTAAAAGAATGTATTTGATGAAAATTGATGGTGTACATCACTTGTCGTGACAGCTAAGAAATTCAATTATACTGGGATACACCTGCTCCACCGCCTGTGCTCAGAATAATCACAGAAAAGACATCATAAAGAAAGCAGCAGTGGGCATAGGAAAATACAGACCAATTATTTAGCCAAAACAAATTCTAGATACGAATGAAACAATCAATGCTTAAATTAGAAGACTAAAAACGGACAAAAATTAATAATGAAGCAAAAGAAAAAAATGGCTAGAGTAGATGAACAGGAGTATAAGGTGCTGAATAGAACAAAAGACAGAAAATTCGTGTGGGGCAGCCAATAAACCAATTAATCACAAAATAAACCGAGCACGTTTTTCTTTACTTGACAATTTCCTAATCTAAAATAGCAGTAACAACAACAACAACTAAAGGAATAAGTTCATACCAGCCTTCCTCCAACTAAATCATAATGAGCATAATGTGGGCCTTCTGGTTCTCCAAAAACTTTATAGGTAACCAAGTGCTCAGGAATTAGCTTAACGGTTTCTGTTCATAAAATACCTATTAAGAATAATCACTTCTTGAAACAGCAACACAGGCAAGTAAAGCATCTACAGCTACGGTCAAAAAATACCTTCCACAGCTTCAGGAGGGCAAATCAGATCCTGGTCTCCAGCAATAGCTAAGATAGGGATATTGCTTTTGTGTAGATGGTCCTTATAAAAAAAGGTCCCATTCCTGTTGCATAAACCACGTTCTCGAAATGCTGTGGTGAGTTGCAAGACAAGTTTTGCGGGTATGGTGCCTACCAGTTGTAATTGTATCATAAGGTCAGATATTATTCTCATATTAAATAGTGAACATGTAATTTGCTAATTAAACAGTGTTATTCCAGTCTAGAGTTCTAACCCCCTAATACCCTACTTTTTTATTGCAAAACTAACAATATCTAGAAAATACATCTGGCAGGATTACCAATTGAATTTAATGAACCAGTGAAATCGTCGCTACTTGTTCAATCTATCATCTTTTAATAGTTTAATATCATACTCTTATATACGTTTTCAAGGTCCAATGACCTAGTGAAAGCAGAGGAATTATTTTGCTTTTCCATCATCATATTCATCTTGATATGCTTGAATGATCCATCTGAATATCCTCTACTAAGATTAATGTAAATTACTAATGTACAACACACAATTCTTAATATCTCTGAAATGGAGCCAACGGGATAATTATAAGTACTGAAATAAGCATTAGAAACAAGGGCACGTCGAACAGAGGTTCTGGTAAGAGTCCAAAACAAGTGTATGAAATCAAACTGTTAAGTCCAAAAAATATGTATTCCACAAGATTTGACGTTTATAATACAAATTAGAAGAATGGATTGCTCTTCCAGACTTTCTTTCTAGGTTCAAGGAATGATTAAATTTTAGCATGATATTACCAATCCAGTAAATAAGCGGTTTACTCCACCCTTTAAAATATCAACTGTTATGTCCAACAAAAATGTATTCCACAAAATTTGACGCTTTATACAAATTGGAAGAATGGATTGCTCTTTCACACTTTCTCAAGAGAAATACAAAAAAAGCCAAGAAATCATTCAATTTTAGTAATGATAAAGCGGTTGTCCCTTTAAAATATCAACAGCTGAAATTAATTGAATTTCAGTAAATAAGAAGAAAATAATCATTAGTTTGCATTTTAAAAACGGAGTTGTGGAATGACGACTCAAATACTGACTTATCACTACTGATTCCAAAATGAAGTTTACTATCTGAAGGGGGGCACTACCCAGCAGTTCAAAGAAACTACATCCCATGCTGTGTCATAACGAAAAAGCTTATGAACAAGCCCATTTACGGTGTGCCCAAAAGAATGGGACAATAGTCTAATTCCTAACCATGATCTCAAAGCAGCTCTGATTCCATGTTCAAAACAATCATCATAAAAGCTAAGCTATTAGGTGTACGCTCATAAGTTGCGTAAAAAAGGTGTTGGCACAAATAATTTATATTTCTAATGGATAGAAATACTTACAGAAGTTATTCAAAACAAGTCTTTTTAATAGATCTGGATCCATCATGTCCTCAGCCGAAATCAAAGTATTTAACCATGAAAATACATATGGTGGACGAGACGAAAGAGGATAAGCTGCTGCCAACATTGCCCCCAAAGGAACAACAGGGACATTCAGGGCCTGTGCAGGATCTGCCTGCTCAACAAGTGACCAAAATTAGTACCTTAACAGAAATTATGGAAATTTAATCACTAAGTCTATGAAGGAAGTAACCAAAAATATCTAAACCATCCACTTACTAAGGGTAAGAGTAACTTCAGAGTTGATTTGGATGATGTGTAGTCCAGAGATGATGCCAGTGTGACCACTGCAGCCAAATTTGGTTCTTTTCCTTCATAACCTTACATGAAATTAAAACAAATATTAATTAAATAACATATATATTTATTTTATACATGTCCAAGCATATGCAAATACAAATGAGTCAGTATATGTAAACACTCTGCTTGCAGTCCTAGATTTACACTTCTATGCTACTAGTAACATGTGCTGTCACAATTATCTTCTAGTTATCACCAAAGTTACAACACGAAATAACGTGAGGTGGCATCAAAATAGAAGGGTAGAAGTGATTTGAGAGTAACATAATTCTAAGAATGGTCAACCATCAGCCAGTAGATATAATACGATAGAATCCTACTTTCATTTAAAAAAAAAAAAAAAAAAAAACATAAATTCCTTCGTTTGACTTTATTGGCATCTCATATTCAGAAGACTAATGATGCATAAAGTATACTTGATCATATGTTCAATCAATACAAGGATGAAATTTCATTAAGTTCGAAAGTTTGATTCATCAAAGACTTGTTGTGGCTTATTGTTTCAAACATGTTAATAGTCAATCAGGAAGGTTTAGGTTTGGCTCAGAAATTGATATGGATTATACTCAGTGACTCAATCAAAACTAAGAAAGTAGAGTGCAGGCTGATGATTTCATAGACAAAGTTGTTGCATAGCATTTTCCTCCCAAAGTAAAAGTATAGACTGAAGACTGATTCCATTCCTGATATGTAATGACTAATCCCAGAACAGATAAAATGCCTTCCATGTATATCATGATAATATCAGCCTTTTCCAAATCCAAATATTCCCCAGTCCCCTCTTTGTTTCCACCCCACACCATTATCGAATGATTGAAATTATAGTTTAGACCCATAACTAGTATCAAACAGAGCACACACCACAAAAGAATACAATAACAAATAAAGGCAACAAGACAATGGCCAATTAATACTAATGAAGCAATAAACTCACCAAACCGTGACAGCATCGAGTAAAGCAAGATACCACCCATGGAGTGTCCAATTGCAAGCAATTTTCCATCTTTAGGCATGCTTTGTTTCAGTATGTATTCTATCTGTACAGGTAAAGCAAAAAAGTCATAAAAGGGATATGCAAACAGGGTAAGTTACCTGTACATAACAAGCAAAAAAGAGGTATTGCTAAATGCTAATGATATATAGCTTTCTAACATAAGCCTCACCGCTGCAGGAACATCTTCTTCCAAGTAATTATCGAAGTCCCAATCATACTTCACAATCAAGTCAAGTTGCTTCTGAAAATCTTCTATTGTAGAAGTAAAGCGAGCTTGTAGATCAAATAATGGAGGAGAAACAGATAGCTGACCTTCCTCAATAATATTTACTAGTTTTTGACTCAGATCAGTTATTTGACTAGTAATACCAGAGTTTTGCTTTGTTTCAAACAAAGCTGAAAGCTTTCCCCTTACCTCATTGAATTGTTCATATAATGGAGAATCCACCAAAAGTTTTGAAATCTGATCTAGAAATTTGGAAAACATCACCCTTGATTGACTTTCACTAAGAAATCCAGAGACTCTTTCTGACAAAAACATAAAAGTCTCGGTTAATCTTGCCACCAACTTTGATTCATCCCAAACAGTAGCCAGCCTTGTTAGGTCACCTTTGTTGGCCACATTCTCAGTTTCTACCCCGTTTAGGCCAGAAATCTGAGGTTCGGATACTGCGCATGAGTTGTTATTCAATTCTTTATTTGAAGCCACGGATCCATTGGTAGCTGTAGCAATTTCTGAAGCAGCTTCCATCTTCTCAGACATTTCATTAGCAGATTGTTCAATATCTTTAGAATTTGAACCTTGAAGACTCAACCCAGCTCCTCGTACTTCAAGAATCCAAGTTTCAAATCCCTGACTAGACATGTAACGTGCAAATGATGACTGCAGTACATACAATGTGTTAGTGGGAAGACTGACAAATAAAATCAGAAAAGAAAGTATGAAGGAAAGCTTAATAATATTAATAAACGTTCTTTAAGAGAAGAGGCCGCATTCAGAATTTTGCAATCAAAAGCTACTTAAAATAGCAACATTACTGAACGTTTCTGCTTCCTATGTTTATAAGCATTGTGATCATGCTTCAATATATCTTATATTCAAATTAGGGTACAAAAAAAGAATAATAAAATATGGGCAGTTGCCTATGCAAGAATAAAAGGATGATGACAAAGTACCAATACTTGCATTTGTTTTACATATCCGTATCAAATGATATTTATACTTTTGGATACTTCGCTAATATGTATTTCTTAAGTATCAAAGCTTTTTTAGAGAAAAATATGTAAAGAAAATCTTCCACAGCCAGATACAAGACAAGCATGCATCTATAATAAAGAAGCTTAGAAGCATTATTGCTTATGAACCAGACAAGAAGGCTATCTTCTTTATTCATGATTCTCGGGGAGGAATGAGATAGGTACTATTCCTGTTTTCTAGACAATGGACAGTGATTTATGGTGCCAGTGATTAATAATTTCTACTTTGACTTCAGTATTGTTCAAGAAGAAACAGATTGCCCACTAATTTCCAAAACAAGTTTACCAGCACAAGCAAATCATATTCCAATACAAGCAAAAACAACACACTCCGAGATGCAAAAAAAGAAAACGAAAGGAAACAAATTGAGTATAGGACAAGTATGCTTCAAAGGCAAACTAAACACAAAACAGAAACATGCACAATTTCACAATTACGAAGAAGGGATCGAAGAAAACACTGAATAAAAAAATACAAGAAGAAAAAAGCTGAATACCTCAGGTGAAAGGTCATATCCAATGGCGTTAGTTCCCACGCCGGACAAGAGCAAGAGAGGATGATTCCTCGGAGGTGCCTATGAAACAAACACTGTATCCTAAGAAATCGTAGCAAAATCATAGGGAGAGAATAGAAAAAGCTGCGATTTGAATGAAGAAAGAAAACCAACGAGGGACGGAGGGTTGTAGCGCCAGAGAGCGAGTTTCCAATCGGAATTGGAGAGGGAGACATAATGGAGTTCGTCGGCGGTGCAAACGGAGGGCTTATCGGTGACGGCAGTGGAGAAAGCCCTGAGGCGGAAGGGCGCGGCGGCGCGTGGGAGAGAGCTGAAGGTGGAAAAGCCTCTGCAGAGAGCATTGTGCGTTTCAGATTGGAAAGACATGGACATGGACATCGACATCGACATGGTTAACAATTTCGGTAACATAACGTTTGGCCTTCTATCTCATTACTTTTCGTTATGCGGTTTATGGTTTTCGTGTTTCACGTTTCCTTCTTTCTCTGTTTCTGTCTCTAACTTTGATTTCTTCTTTTCAATGGAGTCAAATTTATATGGCGGTTGACGCTTTATCCAGAACATTGCACTTACAAATTTGGAAAATAACCCATTTCAATTGGCTTCTGTATTTAATAATTTTCGTGACTGTCTTTGCAATTAAAAAAAAAGATTTAAGGTTTACTTAAAGGATAAAGAAGAAAAGTGAGAAGAAGATAAAACGAGTAGAAAATAAGATATTGATAAAAAGAAATTAAAAAAAAGTAAATAATGATAATAATAACAATATAAGTAAATAAAAATCAATGAAAAAAATTATATATTTGATTGAAAATAAATAAATACTTGTGAGACTTGATAATTTTTTATCTTTTTATTCTTATTTTAATAGTAAAGAAACTCGATTTTATCATTTAAAGGTCTTTCTGCATGGAAATCTCTAAACCTGAGGCAAAAAAAAAAAAAAAAGTGTGTGTAACAGTGTAGGTTTTACTGTTCGCTTTTTATGAAATTGGATATTTCTATAAATAAAAGTCAATGAAAAATTTTAAATAAAAAATTTTAAGTATTGCTTAGATAGTATATAAATTTATTTTTATAATTTATTTCTTTTCTAATTTAAATAAGTAAAGAAAGTTTCTTTTGATTTGTCCTCGTCCCTCCAAACAGGAAAAGAAAACATTGCCAGATTAGCCACGACAACAACCCTCTTAATCTTATAATAATGCAGTAAAGAATGCCAAGTGTTTGTTAGAAATAATTCCCTCTTTTCCTCACCCACTCCATTAATATTGTTAATGTGACCAATCTTTATATTATATTAAATATCAGATCTTTCAAATTAAAGCTTGATCGAAGTAAAACTCAAAATCGACTAAAAAATTGTCAACATCAACTTATTTTTATTATTTGAAAATATTATAGAATATTTTTGCACCAAAATTATGCAAATTTAATCTATTTTATCGGTTGAGATAAATTTGAAAAATTTTGCAAAAATGAGAAATTTATTTTTATGTATGTTACTTTACTGCAAATAAAATTGTGTAAAACTATTTTTTTTAACTTGTGTGAAAATGTTTATTCATTTTATGAATTGAGTTGTAAATGAAATAGTGTCTCTGCATACCGGGGATTAAGAATAAACCATATTTTTGTGTTATTTAGTTCACCTTCAACATTAATCTTCCTTTTTGTAAAAGAACATTGTTAATACACAATTAAGCTTGAAGGAAAGCTTTAATCCTTTATTTTGTAAATTTAAATTTTTAGTGATTTTTTTATTATTAATATTAATTATTATTATTATTATTAACAAAGATGAAACACATATCCAATTACTTTAATTATTAATGAAATTATAAAACACTAGTAAAATTGAAATTTTTGTACTAAAATCGTTTTCTTCCCTTATATCAATACTTCTTGGGGTATTTAGCCGATATTTAATATAAAATTAATATAAACAATAATGAACTTTCTAACCGGGCCTTGTTTTTTCGTCAAAAATTTAACCAGACTTCACAAAAAAAAACAAAAGAAGCCCACTTGGGGCCCAATTCTCTTTCTTCTTTCCAACTATCGGTTTCGGCTCTATTTTCGCCTGAGAACCCAAAATCAAAAGCTCTCGCCGCCTTCAAAGTTTCTCCCTGTGTGCACAGTGCGTGAGAGATGAAATTCCGTGGTGGCGGCGGTGAAGTGGAAGTGAAAAGGGTGTTTATTGGAGCGGGATGCAACAGAATAGTGAACAACGTTTCATGGGGTGCTTCTGGTTTCGTCTCTTTTGGAGCTCACAACGCCGTTGCTATATTCTGCCCCAAGGTCCTCTTTCCACCCTCTTCCACTTTTATACTCACCCTTTATCTTAGATTTTCTTTTCCTTTCTTTTTATTCATCCTTTTTGTTTTCGCAGAGTGCTCAAATTGTGACTACTCTTCCGGGTCACAAGGCAGTTGTGAATTGCACTCACTGGCTCCCAACATCCAAGTTTCTATTTAAAGGTGCTCTCTTTCTCCATCTCTCATCGACTTTAACTCTACAAGCTCATTTTTTTGGCGAAGTTTGACTTGAATAAAACTATTTGGCATAATGATATAATGAGTTGTTGTGAAATTAGTAGACCAGTTTCAATGTTTAATTTTTTTAATCAATGGTTAATATCCTTCTTCCCTTTGAAATGCAGCAAAACAATTGGAGCAGCATTATTTGCTTTCTGGGGATGCAGATGGTGCGATTATTTTGTGGGAACTGTCCCTTGCTGATGGGAAGGTACGTGTTCTTTGGTTGTTGTTTTTTCTTCCTCAAATTTTTTACGAATAGATTATGAGAGAATTTGTTTGTTGGGCACTAGATGGAATTATAAATTATTGTTTCTTGCGCATTTGTCTTTGAATTGTTTTTAGTGGAGGCAAGTGTTGCAACTGCCACAAATGCACAAGAAAGGTGTTACATGCATTAGTGGAATTATGGTTTCTCAAACTGAGGCAATGTTTGCATCTACTTCTTCAGATTGCACTGTTTGTGTATGGGAACTTGTATTTCCAATGACTGGTAGCGGTAAGCCTTAGTTATCAATAACAATGACCCTGTTTAGTACCATGCTAGTAATTTGATAATGTACATTAATTGAGACTTGCTCCATCATTTTAGGTGACTGTAAATTGTCGTGCCTGGATTCTTTCTCTATTGGATCTAAATCTATGGTAGCCCTATCATTAGCTGAATTGCCTGGAGATAATGGGCAAATTGTCCTTGCAATGGGAGGATTGGATAACAAAATTCATCTTTATTCTGGTGGAAGGACAGGAAAGGTATCTGCATCCACATAGTTTAGATTATTAACATGAACTTTTGGTATCTTGTAGTGTTTTATGTTGTTTTGTGTTTATAATATTTAACTCTTCTTTTATTCATGAACCCAGCTTGTACATGCATGTGAGCTAAAAGGGCATACAGACTGGATCCGGAGTTTGGACTTCTCACTGCCTATAAATGTGAATGGGGAAGTAAACAATATTTTTCTGGTGAGTTCATCTCAGGATAAAGGCATACGAATTTGGAAGATGGCGTTAACCAGCACTATGTTGAATGGAAACGGCACATACAAGAAAGGGGAAATAAGCTTATCATCCTATATAGAAGGTCCTGTACTTTTGGCTGGTTCATCTTCTTTTCAGATATCCTTAGAATCTCTCTTAATTGGACATGAGGATTGGGTATATTCAGTAATGTGGCAACCCCCTTTGGTTTCATCCATAGAAGGGGACACCTATTATCAACCACAAAGTATCTTATCTGCATCTATGGACAAGACTATGATGATCTGGCAACCTGAAAAGACTTCTGGAGTCTGGATGAATGTGGTCACTGTTGGGGAACTTAGCCACTGTGCTCTGGGGTTCTATGGTGGTCATTGGAGCCCAAATGGAGATTCAATTCTAGCACATGGATATGGAGGATCTTTCCATCTTTGGAAAAATGTTGGTAATGATAATTGGCTGCCACAAAAGGTTCCCTCTGGTCATTTTGCACCAGTGACTGATATTTCCTGGGCTAGATCTGGTGATTATATTATATCTGCCAGTCACGACCAGGTATTTAAAACACATTCTGTCTTCAAAAGTTATTAACTATTGATTGTGTCTATTAATTTATCTCTTATGATTTTAAGTGAACTTGCTTTTTAAAATTTATAAATGGCTTGATCCTGTTGCTAATTAGTGTAAGAACATAATTTTGTGATTAAGAAGAAAAAAAAATATTGAAATTGAAGCTGCTTGTGTGATTATTTTAGTTTCCTCACCTTGGTGTTCAATAATAACTGAAACATTTTCTAGAATTTGAATTGGCTCTGAAACTGCTGCTGTGTGAAAAATTGCAGACGACTAGAATTTATGCTCCGTGGAAAGTTGAGGCTTCTCTCCAAGATGGAGAATTTTGGCATGAAATATCTCGTCCTCAAGTTCATGGTCATGATATAAATTGTATGGCAGTTATTCATGGGAAGGGGAATCATCGTTTTGTCAGTGGCGCTGATGAAAAAGTTGCCAGAGTATTTGAAGCCCCGTTATCATTTCTGAAGACATTAAATAATGCCACTCTGCAGAAGTCTTGTTCTTCTGATGATATTTTGGGAAATGTTCAGATTTTGGGTGCAAATATGTCAGCTCTTGGACTATCACAGAAACCTATTTACGTTCAAGGTCAGTTATTTTGTTGAAAGTTAAAATTGATAGGGATGTGAAGCATGTCAGGGAAATTTTAGACCGTTTTGGCAAATGTTGGTTTTCTTTCTCGTGGCTACCTCTGGTGTTAATTTTTCTAGTTATTACACACAGATCGATATAGCCACTGGTTGAGACTAGAAACGAATGCTATTAGATAAGGGAGATAATTATAACCATGAGGTTTATTAATCTTAATAGTCAGGTAAAATGTGCACCCAAACTAAGTTAATTCATGATTCAATGTAATTTACTGGTTTAACTTTTTAATATTTCGATATTAACATTCATATAAATACTAAAATCAATTTTTTTATTGGATCAATTTTAAACTCAGATGCTAGAATTGATTTATTCAACCCTAGTATTTACTGCTTGAAGTGGGCAGTGGTATATTTAGAAGTCTCATAATAGCTTAATTAACTCATCTTTTCTGTTTAATCCGCATAACATATAAGCTATCGGGAAATACACTTCTAAATTTTCCCTTGTGGCAATAATGTGAACTTTTTAACCAGTACTATAGTTGTTTCTTTCTACTGCCTGGCCTGTTGTAGGAAAGCCTTTAATTTAGAAATGTAAATTTTAGATCATTGTTCTCTCATAGTAGTCAATACTACACTATAGCATGATAGCGATGCAGACAAGTCCTTGGCCGCTGGGATTCAAATAGAGGAACTGTTTTTCAATAGTGACCAAAAATAGCAGATTTATGTGTGCTACAGGGTAGCAGCGCTACATGGTTCATGCTTCAAAAAAATTATTTTATAGGAGTTAGGAAGATACTGTGTACTACTTTTCAAACAATTAACACTTTTCCTGGCATGTTGACCTATTGGTGTTTTGAAAGTTTATCATTTTTAGAGTATTTCTACATTGCAGCTGTACATGAGATCCCGGAGAGAAGTGGCATTGATGGTATGGACACCCTTGAAACTATTCCGGACGCTGTTCCCACTGTTTTCACTGAACCTCCAATTGAAGATCAACTGGCTTGGCATACACTTTGGCCTGAATCACACAAACTCTATGGGCATGGAAATGAGCTATTTTCTTTATGCTGCGATCACAAGGGCGAGCTAGTTGCTTCTTCATGTAAGGTATGAAGTGTTACTAGTCTAGCTATGAACCTGTATTATTATTATTATTAGACTGAAGATCTAATGCCTACTTATATTGAAATCCTTTGTGCTTGCATATCTCATAGCTAGAGGGGTAGACACTCCTTATTGGGTTAATCTCCATTCAGTGTGTTTTTCCCTACATTGGATATGAATTAACTTCAATCAAGCTGGCTTAGATAGTTCTTTTAGCCAGTCTCTACCTTGTTCACCCTTCTGCTTTATCACTGATATTGCCATGTATCATCATTGCACATTTGTTTTATGAAATGCAGGCACAGACTGCTGCTGTTGCAGAGGTATGGCTTTGGCAGGTCGGTTCATGGAAATCAGTTGGCCGCTTGCAATCCCACAGCTTAACAGTGACACAAATGGAATTCTCACATGACGACAACTTTCTTTTAACTGTCTCAAGGGATCGCCAGTTCTCCGTTTTCTCAATCACAAGAACAGGTAGACATATCATAATTTTTTAGACATAGATTTGCACCGTTTTGATATTATCATTTTTTTGTGATTTTGCTTGGTTGAGACTAATGAGTCTCAAACCTGCAGAAAACTAATGAAACTGAGCTAACCGTTATCTTGAAAGTTAAATATTTCAAAATTATTTGTACTGTAACAGTTGCAAGTTCTTACAGCTACTACAACTCAACAGATATCCTAATCATTCAGTTGTGGTTTACAGGGTCCGGTGAAATTAATTATAGTCTTCTTGCCAGGCAGGAGGGGCACAAGCGGATTATCTGGTCATGTTCATGGAATCCACATGGTCATGAATTTGCAACAGGCTCACGGGATAAGACAGTGAAAATCTGGGCCGTTGAAAAGGATTCATCCATCAGGCAGCTTCTGACTTTACCTCAATTTACGAGTAGTGTGACAGCGTTATCTTGGATTAGTCTCCATCATCAAAGGGATCATGGACTTCTAGCCGTTGGAATGGAAAATGGACAAATAGAATTATGGAATCTGTCTTGTAACAGAGCAGATGATGGTTGCATAGCAGCACCAGGTTTGGCTGCTGCTCTTGTTGTTCGTCTAGATCCTTTTATATGCCATGCCTCTGCTGTAAACCGTTTAGCGTGGAAGAAAAATCAGGAAGATCACACGAGTATGCAACTTGCTTCTTGCGGAGCTGATAATTGTGTAAGAGTGTTTGATGTAACGGTTTAGAATTAGATTATTGTTCCCCCTTCTGTAGATTGATTTTTGATCGCTAAGAAATACCAATTATTTTTATTATTGTTAGGAATGTCATTTGGCTACATAAGCAGAACTCGTTAGGTCCATTTTGTAACAATTATTTGGTGTCACGCTATTAAAATAATATTTATCATATTATTTTGTTATGTAAAGTGATAGACATTGTCTTCGTTATCCGAAAATTGAGTCCGTAGTCACTAGACATGTAACATCGTTACCATGTGAATTGCGGAGTAATCATACCCTCCAAAAATTTCCCTAATAACGGTCTTCGGTTGATCATTTGTCACTGTCTCGCGAAATTAACGTTGCCACCGTGATGAGAGGGCGAAAAGTTTGTAATCAAACGCTTGAAAGTGTTCTAAGTGAAAATTAGGACGGAGATGTTGTTTTTATGTATAAAATAGGAATAGACGAGCATATGCTTGCCAACCTTCATCGATTAAGAATTGTTCATTGTGTCGGTTGTGGATTCAAGCCTAAATGATATGGTATTATTCGAGTGATTGTAATAAAGTTCGGGGAAATATAGGAAGAGTATCTCGTTCTTTTATGGAAGGAAGAAAAAGAAATACGTACTAAAAAAAGGAAAGATTTGGAGAATTGCAATCTTTATTCTCTCATCTAGTATTACACGGTTGTTATGAATTAATAAATGTTCTGTTCATGTTTTCCCACTTCCAAACAAAGGCAAAAGCTTCGAATATTCCATGGAGAATATGTAAACGTGGTATGTTCATTGTGACAGAAATATTGTTCACCCTGTGAAGTCGATGACTCTGATTTATCAGTGTTTTTAAAAATTGTGGAGGTTCGAGAAGGAGAAAGCGAATGTATCCGGGGATTAAAATTGAAGAGAAGTAAAACCGTAGGTAGGGACTTTATGATGATCCTGAGTGGGGCCCTTGATAGCAGCTTTTTACTTGGTGCCTTGGACACTCCACCAATGCATTAAGGTTTGGGACGCAGAGAATCAAATTTTAGCCGATGGCTCATTGATTCCCACTCCCTCATTATGGAATTCAGTTCTTGGAAGCAAAGGGTAATGTGATGCTACTAATTGAAACAACGCATTAATTTCGGTGGGGTGTACATATACACACACTATTCTTCCATGTTTTCCTTATAGTCTCGTATGGGTTTCCATGACCAACCCAACTACCCACTTTGGACTAAGGCTCCCTAAAACCTCGGTCGGCAATAATGCATCAATTATGTGCATTGAATCGGTAGCATTCTTCTAAGCAAAAACCAGATTATGGGATGGTGAGGGACCCTGACCTACGTTGACATTAAAGAGGTAGGGACCATAAGCCATTTGACTATTGCTACCTCTGTCATTAATGTGGATGATAATGTTAATAATACATCACAAGTATGCAATAAGTTGTTTGACGCAGAGTCAGCATCAACCACTAGTCCCAGGATTTTATTTTAAGTCATAGATGACCACATTTTAGTGTAGGCAGCTGCTTAATCGTGCAAGCGTCTAGTTTTCGTTGTTTTTACTCATTATTTCTATTTGGTTTGAGCCCGGCCGAATTGTACTCCCAAACATGTAACCAGATCAATCGTGCATATCATCCTGACATTTAAACCTCGTACAGTTAAACTATTCTTAAATAAACCACTAACTAGTGCTTAGTGCATATTTAAATACAAGAAAACATCGAATCTTATGTACCTTGCCACTAAAGTCTCATGAAATTCAGCAAAATCAAACAATATGTAACGTGCACTCTGTTGTACAGGGTTTATATTAAATATTAAAATTCACTATAAGTTAAAATTTCACATTAATCAAACACTTCGCTTGTCAGTGTTGTTATTATGCACTTGTGTCTTGCTCAAGAAATTGGTCTTGTTACTCTAAGTGCCCGTCTTCTGTACTAGATAATAGCATTTGAACTCTGATTCTCCAGTTATCTCAACAATGTAAGAGACTAGCTTCTATGACAGAATTCTTGCAAAAAATAAAAATAAGCCATTAGAAGGGATAAGTAGAAACATAGTGTTGTCGCGCGTGATCAATTTTCATTGAACTGACTACTCTCTGCATAAAGTCATACAACGCAGCTTCACATGATAGTAAAGGATCCACTTGATTATCGAGAAATCCAAGGGGCAGTAATGTTCTAGTTGTGCATTTAAAAGCTGGCGTGTAGAGGATAATTCAAGGCGTAGCTTTCATCAAGGAGAATCAAATTCAAACTAAAACTCACAAGGACAACATTTTTTGGTCATGCGCAGCAAAACCTGAAGTCAATCATAAGAAATATGATTTCGCGTGTAAAACGGACAATAGGATCGAAAATACTGCCTGAAGGGTATGTGGTTTGTCTACTGTACGATCAAGAGCAAACTAGTGGTCACATAAGAGGCCAAGGGCAAACTGGTAGTCCAAAACTTCAAAACGGCCTTACCCATTGCACTTTTAAAGAGGAATTAATAGTTTATCACGAACACCATGACAAGAACAGAGCAAGAAACAAACCCATTGCACTTTTAAAGAGGAATTAATAGTTTATCACGAACACCATGACAAGAACAGAGCAAGAAACAAAACCCGCTAATCTATACGACAATCATTTCAGGAATTGATATTTGAACTTCACAATACAATGTTTCAGACTTGACCTTTTACAGTATAACCTTGGACCAATTTCGTTTCCTATATAAATTATAAATTATGACATACAAGAAAGGGTACAAGATGATCACAGTTTCTTATTTTTCTATCGAAATACATACCACAAACAGTTCACCAAACATGACGACAGGAACTGCACATAAAACTTAAAGGGAAACCAAACCCATTTTTTTCAAAATTGTTTCTTTTTTTTTTTTTAAAGTACTGGTTTATAATGGCTGTGAGGTTCTTATCTGCTGCTTCAAACTGTCTGAGGGATGCGGAGCTGAACCTTCCCGCATCATCACAGCAGCAGCAGTCATAGTCTGGTACTGGGAAGGCATTGTGGGTGCCAAAGGTTGAGAGTAGTATATTTGAGCATGAGCAGGGTCCGCATAATCAAAAGCATAATTCGCCTGGGGAGCAGAATTGGGAGCCATGGACTGAGATGGATGGTGAATCTGTGAGTAAGTGACATACTGTTGCTGATGTTGGCTTGTAGGAACTTGAACTAGTTGAGGGGAGCCTGCAGTTGCGGCTCTGTAAGCATTCATTTCAGTCTTAGGCATGGGAGCATTTCTCATGGGATTGTATGCAGCAGATTGTGGAACCAACGTAGCAGGATTCGGTGGAGTTTGTGGCCGGCTAGAAGCAAGATTTCCCGCAGACTCACCCATATTAGCCTGCTGCACAGGCAGGTTATAAGCCTGCGGCTGCCTCGTATGAACATAGTAAAGCTGTGGATGCTGTGGATGTTGCTGGGGAGGATATACAGGATAATACGCAGAAATTGCAGGGTTATGGTGGATGAAATGTGTGCCATGAATAAACTGTTGCTGCTGTTGTGGCAGCGCCTGCTGGTGCTGCTCGAATTGCTGTTGTGGTAGCTGCTGGGACTGCTGATGCTGTTCAAATTGCTGTTGTAACAAATATCCAGGGTCCTGTACATGTTGCTGCATCTGGATCCGACCGTGCGGATCAGAAACATTGAGCTTCGGATCCACAGGGTTACTAGGAACCCTTGTAGTCCCAGATTGAATCTGAACTTGTTCTTGATAAACAGCAGGTTTCTGACGCGAAATTGCGTTCGCAAGACTACTATCACTGCAGTATCAAAACAATCACCAAAAACCTAATTCAAACAGTGCCAATTGAAACCCATCACCGATAACTAAATCAAATCCTATACAATCAAAACCAAACCCTCGATACAACATGCAGATGAAATATTAATGAATCCAATTTTAGCATTTTTATTAAAATTAGAGCAATCCTCAGCCAAAACCAGAAAGAGAAATTGAAAACTGGGTATACCTTGAAACTGAATCAGGAGAAGGCAAATCAACAGCACCGCCGCTACCAGTTGACTTCTGTTGAAACTGAGGAGTAAGTGTTTGTGTCTGTGACTGCGTTTGCGTCTGTACCTGTGGCTGAGGAGTCGGTGGCTTTCTGTACCCAACAGGAACCCCATGATCGGATCTCTCATCATCGGAGACAACCCGGTTCTGATAATCCCCGGTGACAATCGTCGGTGGCCCAATCGGTACACCCATGGCGGCGAGGGTTGCCGGGACTGGCGGAGGAGGAGGCGAAGACAGCAAAACAAAACCCTCATCCTGCTGCTTCTGCCCCACACCAACCCCCATCTGCGCGAACTGCTCCTCAATCCCCATTACCTTCTGATCCTCCACGACATGAACCCTAATCGGCGGCAAATTGGCGAGTGACGGTGACGACGAAGTGGACCCAAACGACGACGTCGTTTCGAGCATGGGCGAATCAGGAACGGAGTGAACATCCTGCTTCAAATTCTTTCCATTCCCGAAAGATCCACCCAACGAGGCGCCGCCACCAACACCAGCACCAGCACCACCTTCCCCAACGTCCTTCGAACCGGGTTCGAGGCTGTTCCCGGCAACCTCGTCGTCGAGATCGACGAGGCAATTAACAGAAGCAGAGTCGGAAAACCCTCGGTTAGGTACTCCGTTGCCGTTTAGGGCATTCAAGAACCAGTCGTCCGATTTGGTCGAGGCGTCGAGGATTTGGGGGGGAATGGAGTGAGTGGAATCGGGTTTGGTGGGGAAAAGAAAAAGGCGTATGCGAGAGGGTTTGACAACGGAGGTGGCGGCGGCGGCGGTGCGGTCGTACTCGTCGATCATGTTCTCCAGGTCCTCATCGGTGGTGACGGAGATGAGGGAATCGAGGTCCTCGTTCGGGAGCTGATACTTCAGCGTGAAGGGCCGTCCGTTCAGGAATGTCTTGGAGAGGCGCGTGGAGAGGTCCGCGAGTGAGGTGGCGCGTTCCGCAACGATGATGCGCGTGTCGCCGCCGACGTAGCAGAGGGACTTGTCGTGTGGGCGTGGGACGATATGTCCGCCGTAGCTGCACATCAGACGTAGCTTGGACGACGCCGGCGCAAAGGGCTCGTCCCAGGAGTCGGTGTTGCGGGAGCGCGGCGAGGATTCGACGGAGTCAGGGTAGTTGAGGTGTGGCGGCGGAGGTGGCGGCGCAGTGGAAGGGGTTGGCGGTTGCACCTCCATGGTGAGAGAGTGTGAGAGAAGGAGAGAGAGAAGGGAAGGAGCAACGCGCTATGGGATGTTCTTATAGTAACTTATTGGCTTTGTTGTTTTTATTTTTTGTTTTTATGAATTAAATATTTTTTGTTTGTTGGGTTTTTTGGAAAAAGCGAAGTCTCCATGGAATACTATGGGAAAGGGGAAGTGGAAAAAAACCTATGTGGAGGGACGATGAGGGTCTGCATTTGACAGCTGGTTTACTCATTGGACCCAGTTGGGTTTGGTTCTTTCTGTCCCATGCAAATCCCTTCACTTTTTCTATCTTTATTTTTAATTATTCATCAAATTCTCAAATAATTTAAATACTATTAATATTAACATGGTAATAGAAAAACATGTTTTTCCATTTAACCTCATAAGGAAGATTATGCAACTATAAAAAGCATGAATCTACTTTAACCAAACTGAATAACCCAGCTTCAAATCCTACAAATACAACTTTATTAAAATCCATAAATAGCATAATTACCAAATAGAATGAATAGGGTCAATAGGAGAAAGTGGTATAGATGAAAATGGTAAAGTTGTATTGGCATAAATAGTTTCATTTTGGGGTATGAGAATGTGATTTATGCTTTTAATCATTAATGTTACTCTTGTGAAACCTTGGAACTTAACCACTCACTCCAACCATAATTAAGTAAAATTGCAAATCAGCCGCAATACAAGTGGGGGTGGTGACTAGTGACTAAACATGAAAAAAAAAAAAATCAGGCTGACATAACGTAACCATCTAAAGCCGTTTTTATCATAGACTATTCAAGCCGTTTTTATGTTAGATGATGCAAGTAACACGGTTACGGCGTTATAACGCAACTAAGTGGGTTCCACGCGCTTAATTGCTTTGTGTAGAAGGCGCGTGGGAATGATGGTAAACGGCGGGCATAAGGTTTAGGCTGTAAAGTGAGAACTGACAACTGCCACAGTAACGTTTTCACCTGACGCCTGACTCGGATTGGGTGTGCTTGTGAACTCACAAGAAAAAAATACATCGCCACTAACTTCTTTGCCAAAAAATATATACAAATAAAAAAAATTAAATTTAAATTTAAAAAAATTACATAGATGAACACTGTCATAAAGAAAATAGACTAGCATTCCTCTTTTAAGCAATTTAGATTTTAATCATGGTAATGTTACTTTTACTATGAAATAAATCATATCTAAAAGGAAATCATTTGTATCAAAATCATGGTTATGAATTATATACACGTATCTCCCAACTTATAATTCACTTTTTGAAGAATGTCTCAAATTTAACACATAAGTTTTAAATTTATTAATGACAATGAACACTTTTGTAAAAATATCCATGATTTACAAAATTAGTGTTAAAAATACATCACAAATTTTTTGTATGCTTAATTTAACACAACATAAAATATCACACCTATATAATGTTAAATGATTGAATGATGGAAACAATATGTTAAACATATGATTTGATATTGTTTTATATCTCATTAATTTACATGTGAATATAAAGTTAATTATATTAATTACTTTTTTAGTAATAAATTTTTTAAATAATCTTCTACTTTTTTGCCTCTCTAAATATGGAAGATAATATAATCAATATTTTTTAACTTCCTATTTTTATTTTATTTTCAAATATTTTAGGTATTGTGTGAAAAAAAATGATAAAGATTAAATAATTTTTTAAAATATTTTTTTATTTTTTATTTTTTCAATGAGTTATCTCTAATGTTATTTTTCTAATTATTTTTATTTTATTACATTTATATTTATTATTTAATATAGTGTTGGTTTGTTTTACTTTAGTTATACCATAAAAGTTATATTATGATTGTGATTTAACTAGTTATTTGAAGATGCACGTTATATAGATTTAACCTCTAGAATCTAAATTAGTGAATGTGAATATTATTATGATGACATCATCTTATTATTCTAGTCTGTTATCACAATGGAACTCATTTATCATAACTAGTATCTACACTAATGACCCGAATCTTTTTATAACAAAAAAAATGATTCATATGTTATTTTGATATAACATTCCATAATAGATGTTTTGTTTTTCTATTTTACTTTTGTGTATGAAAAAAAACACACATATACATACAATATATCATATAATTAGATAAACCCACCAAATTACCATAATCTATTTACAACAATTATTACTACATATTTTTTTGGAACTAATTAGAATATCAACATGGTAGATAACTCAGCCAGTTTTTTGAAGCGGGATATTCAATGCTAACTTTTTTCATTTATTTGTCACCATATATTGGGGTTGGCCATACTTCCCATAATTAGAAAAAAATGTATTATCTGAATAATCTCATTTCAATTCAAAATACCTTCATAAAGCATAATTCAACGTGTCTTCTCTTTATTTAAACACTTACTTACATGATTGAGTCTTACATCACTTTAACATTTTTGCAATTATTGAACTATACAATCAGTATGTCATTTTCAATAAGATCAAAAAATCTAAAAACACAAAACTCACCCCTTCATATCTATACTTAAGTGTTCAACCTAGTTGGAAGTCTCACTTTATCTACTTAAAGCTTCTAAGACTTGGAGTGCTATTTATACATTCCTTAAACAACCTCATTTAATGTAATTGGTTTTAAGCACAAAAGCTTTAATTATTTAAATAAAACATATTTTGTATTAAAATAAATTATATATTATTTTTCATTACACCTTCTTATTAAGAAAACTTATAGTTTCATCACAATACTTTTATTCATATATTTTAACCGATCTTGGTTTTAATAAAAAAAAATTAGATTGACGTATATAATGAATATAAATACGTGTGACATTTTATTTTATAAATTGGATATAGAGACAAATACTAATATGTACATTTATCTTTTGTCCTCTAGTCCTATACTTACTTTCATCTTAAATTACTAAAGATTACTAAACACTAACATAAAAGTCTTGCATTTATTATTCTCTATACTATTCTCTTTCATTTCGTTTGAGAAACTTTCTTTTAATGCATATATTTGTTTTTTATTTTCTCACCCAATTATTCAATTTATTTATTTACACATTCCAATCATATTCATCAAATTTCAAATAATTTTTTTTCTCATCATATCTTATGCCGTGTTTTTTAAATGATGTATTACATTTCAGAATATATAAATCTTAAATTTATCAAATTAATTTGTTTTTAATACACATTAATATTTTTTTCTTTTTAATTTTATTTTATCTTATTTTTTATCATATAAATATGTTTCCTTATCAATTTCAAATATTTAATTATGTAATTATTAAGTTTTTAAATAACCTAGACAATTTATCATATTTACTCTCTCTTTGTATCAATTTGTTTTTCCTATTTTGTTACATACATTTTCATTTTTTCTTTAAACATTTATCTCATTTGATATTTATTAAGTTTATTCATCTCCTTTAAATATTTGTCCTCTTAAATATTTTATAAAATTAATTGATATTATAGTTGTTATAAATTTTTAATTATTTATAAATTTTATTTGCTATATATTTAAAAAATATTTTATTAACACCAAAAACAAATGAAACATAAATTTTAAAAATAAAGATAGATATAACCCATTGTCATCATTTGACATTTCTACATGGAATCCATATTCCATGTCAAAAATTATTTCCCAACTTTACTCGTAATATCATGACAATGGTTTCTAGGTGTCAATTTTGAATTTTGAACGATATTTCTGTAGGTGGTTTATGATTATGGAAATAGTTTTAACTTATTTTACAATATTCTTTACTCTTTTACACTTGGATTATTATTGGAAACTGAAAGAGGGGGAAAACAAAGAAAAAAAAAGTGAAAATAAAATTGTTTCCATAAGTAGAAATTGATTTAAAATTTAAGAGAAAATTAGTAAAAAATTAAATTTGTGACAAAGTAAAAGAATATATAATAATTTATGATTTAGACAATTATCCAAATATCATTGTATTAAAATTTAAATATAATTAAATTCAAATAAATATTAAATGTATGTTACCTTTTTCATTTACAATTTGTGTTACGTATAACATTCTGTAGTTTATTTTGTATTAAAGAATAATTCTTAGATATTTGGCTTTAATCATTCCTGCACCCCCTCAGGAACCATGCCGAGACTGGAAATTTGGTGCTCATTCCTGTTCCGTCCTTTTCTAAAAAATTAATTATACACGAAACTATAATTAATTAATTTTAACATTATTTGTTTTTTATACGACCTTACCAGGATCCTTAGACAAAGATTAAATAAATAGTTAAAGAATATGGGTAAAAGGTTAACATAATCACACTCAAAATAGTAAATAGTTTGAGATTAATACACCTAATTTTCAATCTTTCATGGTATCTTCTGTGTTGTAATTCTTCAAAAGCACTCCTAACACATAAAAGTGTTCTAACTATTTAAAAACACAATAATATATAAACAAGTTCCAACTATCAACTTTTTGGAAAAACATAATTTAATAAAATAGAAGCTCATAATATATAGTTAAGGGTAAGTGCCCTCACCCTTAACCTCTAATTTTTTTATTAAAAAAATTCCTATAAAATCAAATTAAATTTTCTCTGTTAGATTTAGAATAAGTGTAAATTAATTTCTAATTGTAAGGTTGATTGTGATCCCTACCCTCTAGTTTTTTTTTAATTTTTTTATTATTATTATAGTTTATAGTAACTTTGTATCAATCATAATTTTATTTTATGTTAGTACAATAAACTCAATATTAGTATTTAAAAGGAAATATTTGTATATATAATATCACATTATTTATTAATTGAACACAACATTTACCATTTATATTTATGTCTGATTTACTTTATAAGTTTTTAATGAGTGAATATTATTCTTCTGTTATTAAATTCATATATAATAAAAATCGGAAAAATTATCATCATTATTATTATTATTATTATTATTATTATTATTATTATTATTATTATTATTATTATTATTATTATTATTATTATTTGATTGAGGCTCTTAAATATTAATGCTACGAAAAGTAGTATTTTTTATTTTTAAATATGAATATTTTATTAAAATAATTCACCTAATTAAATATGTGCAATATATTTTTGTATATATATATATATTTTTTTTCAATTGAAATATTTAAATATATTTTAACGTTATTGTAATGTAATAATTTTTTATTCAAATGTATAAATTGCGTAGCAGTTATTATAATCACTACTATTATTTTAAATTTTAATTTTAAAGCTGGATTTAAATTTTAAATATTGGACTAGTCACATTCTTGTATATTTATAATACTTCTTTTATATAACTAGTTCTGTTTAATGTAAAAAAGTAATCATTGTACAAATAGCTATTTATAGTGAGTAGTCTGTAAAAATATATTTTTTAACTAAATAAAATTTTCCTCACATTTAAGACATAAATTTTATGACATGTAATCAAATCCGTGTAAAACTCATCTTCTTATTTACTTTTGAACAATTTTATCTTTGAAAACTCGATAAACTATAAAAAATGATCAATTATCATAATATCGATAAGAGAAGGTTCCACAATTGAAGTTATAAGGTAAAAAGCAACTCAAGCCATTCTTTTAGTCGGAATATTCTAACTTCAAATTCATTAGTTATTATTATCACATATATTTTTCTTTAGTATTTGTGAGTGTAGCATAGTTTTGTTAAAAAAAAAACTAAATTATTTTAGACAAAACGTTTACAAAAGTATTACAGAAAAATACATATGTTTTACATGATAGCTTTGTACATATTTTATCTTACAAAAATATTTGAAAAAATTATTTTATTAAAGGATAGCTTAAAATGTGTGTGGGAGACAGGAAGAGAGAGAGAATATATGTGTGTAAGTGTAACTGTATTTTTATTAAATGATACCTCCATGCATATTTATTGGTTATAAATAAAGTAAGTGTGCATTTATTACATAAAAGCATTATTTTATATGAAAAAATAGTACTTTAATAATTATTTCCTCAAAAGATGACATTGGTGTATGGTCCAGTGGCCCACCTCCACCCAGTTTTCGAAGATGTCATTGCCAATTCAGAAGTGCTTATTTAAACTAGTTAATCTATGTTAAATCTTCTCATATAGCCGAATTTTAGTGCTTAGGTGATACATGTGAAGGAGGTTAATTAACGTTTAAGCTATTATGTGAATTGTGAATTAGCATTTGCTAAATATAAAACATTAGCATTGAAGGTATGAGACATTAACTTCAATTCTCTATTCTTAAACATAAAATAATTTATGGAGTATCATATTCAACACTCAACCCTAGAAGAGAACAAGACAACCACGAAAACTATGTTTCTATGTATTACCTGACACGTTAAATTTCCTTCAGATATACGTAAACAATTTCGCGTATATTATATCTCTTCTTATTGACTTGACGTTAGATTTTAATTGAACAGATTAAAATTAAATTCATTGATAAAATTGTATTTGTATTTAATTAAAAACTGTGACAGAAAAGATGATTAGCTAGAGTTGTTTAACTGTTGATAGCTGGTGAACTAATATTGTTTTTTTAAGTAAAGTATGGTAGGTATTAGTTAATAAAAAAAGTGTATTATAAAATGAAAATGTTGGAATTTGGGATTTTTCTAAAATAGAGGACGCGTTTTTAAATTACATCGCTGTCGAGAGAGGTCAAACATACACGATCGGAGGATAAGGTATTGACGTATTTAATATTTAAAAATAAATATTTATTTAAAAGTTCTTAAAAATATAAGAGATCGTAATTTTCATACCGAAAAAGAAAATATTTTTTTTTAAAAATAAGTAAAATAATATATTTAGAAAAAAAAACATCCCTCTCACGTTATCGTGCCGTTTTTAAGAATGTGTGTTTTTTTTCCTTCCAATTATTACAGAATCGCCCTTTTTTAAAGTGATTTCGAGGATATATTGTTTTTTAAGTGATGAAGTTAAAATAATAGTTAACAATTAATTTTAATGTCAATTATATAACATCAAAAGCGTTTGTAGTCCAACGGTTAGGATAATTGCCTTCCAAGCAATAGACCCGGGTTCGACTCCCGGCAAACGCAATTCCCATAATTTTAAATTTCTCTTTTGATAATATATTATATGTTTTATTGTATTATCATACACTTTCTTCGCATTTGATAATATATTATATTATATATTTTTTTATATAACATATTAAGTCATAAAACTCTCATCACATGCTAGATCATAACTACTAAAAATAACATATCTTATTAAAATCTATTTACTCAAATTATTTTTCATTTCTTTCAAAAAAAATTATATATCAAATTTTTTGATGAACAATCTAAATATATCGTCATATTTTTAGACTAACATATATTCATCCTAAAAAACATTTCACGTAACACACAAACCCTAATCATCAAACTTTTTCAAAAAAAAACTAAAAGAATTACAAAGAGAAATTTACTAAAAAGTTATTTATGATTAAAAAAACTGTTCTATTATCTGTCAAGCTTTCAAACTCAAAGGTAAACTCTGGTATAAAAAAAATTAAGAATTAACACTATCTTAAAGCAATCTACATTTGTGAAATCTTTGATTTGAAAAGTCAAATTGGGCAATAAATTGTTAGAACTTACGAATTAAACTTGTTGTATTTATAATTTTATTGGACTATCAAACAGGGTTGATTTTAAGGATCAAAATAATGAAAAATTGTTGTAGTTAAAATTAAAATAATATTTATAATCTTAGAAGGTAAACTAATAGATGGTAATAATTTGAGTTAAAGGTGATATTCACGAAAAAAATGAACATATTTTAGGTAGGGTAAAAACATATTGTGGGTTAGAGTGAAAGTAGTTGAAAAACGATGTCACTACAAGGGGACATGATGAATCTTGAACAATATAATATGATAATTAGAGACAAAATGCAAAAGAAGAAAGTATGGTTTACCATGATTGAAGGGTTGTAGTCAAAATTTAAATGATAGTAATGATCTTATGTTATAGCCGAAATAGAGAAAGAATTTGAGTGAATTTGCAATGTGATGTGTTGAGGCTACGAAAGCCTACAAAAATTGAATATTCGCCCTATAAATGCTACTATAAGACAAACTCTAGTCTTTTCATGAAATGGCCCCACTATCTCAACTTCGTTCGGAATTTTCATTCCAATGGCATGAAGAATGAAGTGTGTGTGACTGTAAAATATTTCTATGCCTCCATTTTACCTTTTTACCATTTTTTCAGGCTTAACACAGTGAATAGTATCTATTATCTATTTGTAGGTGGTCAATGATGACACTACTCCTATATTAAGGTTGCTTCTGTAATATTTCATGGTTCTCCCAGAACAACTTCAATAGTTTAAGAACAACTTTAAATAGATTTAACATAACACATTTTAAGGAAAAAAAGGTGTAGTAATGATTTTGTTTTATTTTATGATATACTGATATTTTTAACTGAGAATGAAATGAAAATAAAATATTTGAATTAACACTTTATGTTTCCATATAAATTAATTCAAATAATAATATTTTAGAGGAATGAAGATTAAAGCATTAAACATTATTGGATGAGGAGGAAAAAATAATTAATCCAAAAAAAAATTCAATTTTTTTATCAGCAATAAATAATTTTATATAATATGAATAAAAGAGTTATACCTACTTATATAAAAAAATATACTAGAAATTGTATCTATTGTATCTATATTACTCACATCTACCATGACCAAACTATGTCTAAAAAATTATATTGAGTGGTGTCTGCCTGTCTGGAATAAAAAAAAAAATATGAATTATACCATTTTTTTTTTTTGGTGAATGAGATAACAAGATTCCTTACAATTTTTTTTTTTTAAATTGTGTTCGATTACTACTTTTTACTTGTTTGTTTGAGAATAATATATTTGGAATCAATCTGATGACAAGTTTTGATAACTTTGTCTTTAATTGTCAAAAACAGTTTTGTTGTGGCTTAAAATATGTTATAATTTTGAAGAATTAGTGCATGAATTTTAAACTAAATCAGTATTTAACATTATTAGAATGCACGAAAAAAAAGTTGGTGTTAACAGGAAGATAAAGGTAAGAGGGAAATGTGTCCGAAGAGTAGAAGACAAAGGGTGTTGTCTTTAAGGAACAGACATTAAGTTTTAGGGTGGATTGGCCTTCACTTTACCAACCACCCAATCCAACCTTAGTTTTTACTTTTTAAATAATTTATTTATTCATTGGTGAAATTTTACCCAAATTTCTCTCCCTCTTGTTCTCAACAATAATATTTTAAAATTAATTTTTGTAACAATACTCAAGAAGTAGTGCTTTCATAACAAGAGAATCTCTTGTAGGATATGAAGTTTTTCTTAAGAGCAACTTGTTTGACTAATGTAGTAAAAAGGCAATGCTTAGGATCATACTTCCATATGTACATACAAATATACATATATATATATATATATATATATATATATATATATATATAAAGATTTATTGGATGAGATAGGTAGCATGATTGTCCCAACTTAGGGATAAATTGTTGCAAAAGGAGAAAAGAGATAAGAATTTGGAAACCCAATGAAAGGAGGAGGTGGTTCAGGAACCTTGTTGTTTTATTTTATGGACTATGATTTTGCTAAACAAGCTTTTTGACATTTCTGCACTCATTATCTTCTGCAAGATCAATGAGGACCACGACCACTGCACCATCACAGGGTCTTCAAATTTTCAAGCTACCCTTTCAAACTTTTCTGCAATGAGATTTGGATTTTCTTGTTCAATCCCCCAAATTTACCTCTTACGAGGTATTTGTCTGCTTCTACCAGTTTCAAACAAACCAATACCTGTAGAAACAAAACAAATTCTTTTCAGTGAATCTTTTTTAATCTCTAATTCAAAATTTCTTTTTACAATTTTAGTTTTTGAATTTTGAAAATTTACAAGTTGATTCAGTAGTCAATTTTGTATATGTTTATTTTTTACATTTTAACTAATTAAATTACTTTTAATGATACTTTGAATAATATGTTAGATATAGGATTCAACTGATAAAAATTAAAAGGAATAAATGGTATAATTTTGCTCAATATGCTTCAACGTTTATAGACTAATTATCATCTGCAAGAGCATGAGGACCGTTACCAGTGCACGATGATAGGGCCTTCAAAATTTGTTATTATTGTTATGAGATTTTATGTATTTCTATTTCAGTTTCAATATTTTGTTAAAATTTATTGTTTTGATCCAATAGTCATTTTTTGGATATTTTTATTTTAGTCATTTGAATTATTTTTTAATAGTATTTCAATAAATATATTAGATTTAGAATTTAATTAAACCGAATATAAAAAGTGGATATTAAACAAAAATTAAATATTTTCCTAAACATAGAAGCTGAAATCGCTAAAAATAAGAATACTTAAATTTCAATTTAGTCAACATTTTTTCTTACAAAGAAGGTTAAAAATAAGAATTCGATAAAAACTAGACCAAACCAACCAGATCAACAAAAGCTGCCAAACAGATTTAGGGTGAGATATGTTCGCAATCCATCATTCATATTTATTGTTTAAAAAAAAGTACAAAAAAAAAAAACTGCATTCAAATTGCAGTTGGTTGTCCCATGTTTTCTGGTTTCGGCTTGCTTGTCTTTTAGGTTTTCAACTTTGCTTATTGTAATTCTGTGAATGTCCTTTCTGCTTTCCTTTTTCTGATAACAACTATATGTAACTAAAACCAATAATGACTTTGCAGGGATGTTAAAAAAAAAAAAGAAAAAAAAAGAATGAAGAAACGATATCTAACCCAATCCACTGAAGTTGCAACATTTAATCCATGACAATTTTGGGCTGACCTCACAATCGAAATTCACATCTTTATGCAGATTTCTTTTCGCACCCCGTAATTTCCTTCTACTTCCATATGAATATGAAAATCTTCATTTTGAGCTTCTAGTTGACGAAAAAATAACTTTTGAATTGTGAAATCTAAAATTCATTTATTGCATGAAAAGTTTCTAAGTTACACAATCCAAAAATCGTTTTTAACTTCCAGAAGGTATTTCAAAAGTCATTTTTGCATAATAAAAAGCTTTTAGGAACGTAGTTTTGTCTTTTAACCATGCTATGGAAACTATAGGACGTAGAAAGAAATGACCCATCTTCAACAAGGCCCAATTGTAGAATTTAGCAGTGAACGAAAAGTTGAAAAAAGGAAGCCGAAAAAACTTTGGCTAAAAAAATAAAAAAAGCTAAAGAATATTGCCAAATAAACAAAAAACAAAAAGAAGGGGATAAAAAAATAATGAATAATAGCACAGAAGAAATTTTGCGTAAATTGAAAACAGTTACATATCTTCATATTCCATACAATGATACTAATGTCTAACTGATTTACATTGTACATTGTTTTTAACAATGTTGTGAGATAAAAAATAATTATCCATCCCATATCACTCTTAAAAGAAATTTCATCCACAGACAAATATTATAATAAACAGATAGAGAGGTGGATGTTACTCCTACTTTACCAAATTAGTTTTTCAAGTTAATTTAGATTTAAATTTTATTTTTTAATATTGATGGGTAAATTGAAGGGGTAAAACTGGAAAGATCTCACAAGAATGAGAACTGAGCCGACAAATAAGAGAATGACATCACCTTCAACCCAAAACCTTAAGAAATTGAGTTTGTAGGTCTTCTTTCTTATATGTTGCTCACTTGGATACCTACCAATCTCTCCCTCAAGTTAGAGTCCCTTCCACATTAGGTATGTTAGTCTTCTTTTCCACGTTAGGTATGTAAGTCTTCTTTTTTATATGTTGCTCAAATTTCTCATTTGTACTCAATAAAACTTAGCTCACACTTGAATACCTAATAAATATAATATTCAAGTCTATTCTAATTAAGTTTATTCACACTATCATAGTCGGATTTAATTACATATGAATGACTAAAGTAATTATTGAGTATTAGAAGATGATGGATACAGAGGAAAGCACTTAAGCATGTTGGTTAGTAAAGAAAAATGGCGTGAGATATAGACAGCTCCCACAATGAAGTTTGTGTTTAAGGCAGAAAAATCTTTGGCAAAGGCCAATCCAGAACAAGCGGACGGCAAATAAGGGTCACCACTAAGCCTCCATTTGGTGACTTTTATTTTTGTGAGTCCAATTTGTGCGTTTCAAATATTGACTTCTTATGTTTATAATTGAATGATGGAAAAAGATAACTGAGAATTTCGTCGGTTAAGATCTTCAAGCACCGGGGATCAGGGAATATATAAGCGAAAAATAAAAACAAAACGAACGACTCAATAAGTTGCACGTCCCCTTAAATAATGCACTTATATTATTTAAAAATTTAACTAAAAAGATTTTGTGCACAAACTTACCTAAATATAAGCTATAACTATTGCATTTAAAGTTGATTTGACTATGCATAAATCCTTATGACTGATATTATTTGAATTTTATAATACTCCAAAAGTTACATTAATTCATATGTGACAGTGGTCCCATATGGAAAGTTTTCGCTGTGCAACCATTAAGAGCCTGATTAACTTGGACGGACCCCGTCTTGCAAATGGGTGATGTCGACGTTTTGTCTACCATAAAAATCAATGATCTTAATCATTTCATTATTAAATTAAAATCTCTCCACCATTTCTACAAATCTAGGTTACCTTAATTTATCTGCTCATAATTGATATCTCTTCAACATTTGGCTATTTAATTATTATTAACAAAATAAATTAAGCTCAGTCGTTTCTTTGAAATTTTAGATGACGACTTTCTACAGCAATTTATTATACCGTGTTCCATTATTTGATCGATCCGTTGAATTTTAACAAATTGAAAAGTCTGTGGGTAAGACTCAGTTTAGCCAAAAAAAAAATGTTATCATGTAATGTAAGTATAACAGCATCCGATCAAATAATTGATAATCCATATGAAGCTACCTTGTTATGTTTAATTAAACTTTAATTAAAAATTGCATTTGTTTAGGAAAAAGAAGAGGAGTTAGTTAATTAGGATAAGAGATTGGATTAAACACGAACCGCTCCATAACCCAACGCGCCAATTCATTTCATTTCAAAGAGGTGAGTTATTCTGTTTCCAAAGTTTTCTACTTCATAACATCTCAACATAAATGGCTAGAAAATTCTCAATATTTCTTTCCCTCACTGAAAAAAATTGTGACTTTCGAAAAGGTAACAGACAGAAGAAGTTGATGTTTCCCCACTTACACTCCAATTCGTTTCCTCGTAATTTACTCATAATTTTCTATTCTCTGTTTTGGATAAGACTCTCATTTGTGTGCGTGATGACGATGATCACAGTTTAGTCGCTGCGCTCTCGTAAATTCTCTACTATGGCGTCGGCGCCGCAGGGTTTCTCTTCTTTCCAAACATTTTGGGCATCGTTTAAGGTTGTTAATTCTCGTACTCTTTCCTTTTTCTACGTTTTTTTGTTTCCTTTTTCTTGTATGCAGTGGTAGTAGCACTCTGTTTAATTTTGTTATTTTTCATCCTCAAATTTCTCAAAACAAAAAACACATTGGTAAACCAGTAAAACGGAATGAGATGAGACAGCGAGAGGATACCCTGAAAAATTATATAAAAAGAGTCCACAGAAAATAAAATCAAATTTTTTGCATCAATTTTTCAAAATTCTTCCTCTGCCGCTGTAGCATTTTGTGTTGCATTACTCATTAAACGTTTAGGAAATCATTCGTTTGTTTCTGAAAGCCATTGGAAAATTAGTTTTGTTCAAGGTTTATGCTGGCTTCAAAAACCTCGATAGACGAATTATAGACTTATGTAGGCAATATGTGACTGAGTTTCGATTTCAAAAAACATTGAAGTTGTTGTTGTTGTAATTATGATTGTGAACCATAATTGACTTTTGCCAGCCAGATTTGTGCCCTCCCTGTTTGTGTGCATATGGTAAGTTTGAAAAAACCAATCATGTGACGTGGTGGAAAATGAAAATGCTTCCAACTGATAATAATTATGTACTGCCTTGTCGACTAGGTAGTATTATATGCATGTGCAGTGCCAATAATTTCGTGCTCAACTTTATACTCCCAATTTTGTTAGATGTTTAATTTCGTGATTGTTGATGATGTCGGGGCAGGGAGGGATGAGGCCGCAGGTTGATCCCTCGGCTCATACTATCAAGTCCCATGGAGCCGCACTTGCAAGAAATCACGTTCGTGATTGGCTTATTTTGTTGCTCCTTATAGTGATAGAGGTTGTCCTTTTTGTCATCAAGCCATTTTATCGCTTTGTGGGAAGGGATATGATGGAAGACCTTAAATATCCTATGAAAGAAAACACGGTTCCCGTTTGGGCTGTTCCTGTAAGTGTTTGTTCTTCTTCTAATGAGCAGTTAGTTATATTTGATGCTAGTAATTTTAAGTGATTATTTGTTGTTCTTCTAATGAGCAGTTATATGCGGTTCTGTTGCCAATGGCCGTTTTCCTTCTCTTTTATATGCGCAGGAGAGATGTATACGATTTACACCATAGTGTTCTAGGTAACCTTTTGCCTTTCTCATGCATCTTGGTTCCTAGAAAGTGAAATTCTGAAGGTTATATATTATGGATGTGTTAGTTGAGAGATTGGTGAATGGGTGTTAATGTGGTTGATTACTTGGTGGTGGTACAGGGTTGTTATTTGCTGTTCTGATCACTGGGGTCTTAACCGATGCAATAAAAAATGCAGTTGGCCGGCCTCGGCCAGACTTCTTTTGGCGTTGCTTCCCCGATGGAGTGGAGGTACGCAACTGCTATAATTTATAAGTATTATATATAATTCTTATAAGAAATTATGATTAGAAATGTTATTAGGTAAAAAATCTATATTCACGAATATTATATAAATCGTCGTGATTTTTTGTTAAAGAAATATTTAATTAATATTTAGAGTAAGATGTAAGTATACCTATTATTCTCACAGTAGGAATGACAAAAATTTCATATCTACTGAATATGAAAACTAGAATCTATATAAAATTTTATCTTGAAAAAGAAGATGATTTAGTCAAATCATCATGTTGTCATTCTTTAGAAAAAAAATTATAAAGAAATACAAATAATTATGTCATGATGAAACTAATTAATTTTATTTATGTATTATCTTTAAAATAACAATTTTCTTCCATTTTAATCTTACTTTCTCCTCTCTTAAAATGAAGAACATTTTTTAATATATTTCCTTTTGTTTTCTCACTTTTCTTCTTCTCCTTTTATAACCGCGGACAGTGTTAATGAATTATATTTATGATTTTATAATTTATTACGATTTATAATAAAAATGTAATAAATATAACTAGTAGCAAGAGATAAAAATAGAACTTACGTACGTGAGACTTATGAATATGAATAATTAGTAAGTAAAATAAAATGTTTGAATTAGAGATGATGCTCTGATAGTAAAAGACTTAATTCCCAAAAAAAATAATCTCGTGGCTACTTTTTTGTTTCTAAATTAAAAAATAGTAATTCACTGAAAGGCTGCTACTTCACTTTAATACTTACATTACTACAGGTGAGATTCATAGTCTTATCCAAAATGTTTTTATACCCTCCTACCACTGAACAAGGAATCTTCAGTTATATAAAAATAACTTAATCGACGTTAACCATTGAAAATCAACTTGTAAATGAATTTTTTTAACAACAATTTTATGTTTTAAGAATTTTGCACAGCTTTGAAAACAAACAGCAGGGATTTGGTTACTTCACAGGATAAGACCTTTATGGGTCGTGCATCTCTTGTTAAGAGTATCCTGTTTAAAATATATACTAAGTCCACTTTTGTGTCTCCTCAAATCTTCTTGCTTACACTATGCTTTTGTCTGTCATGTGGATAAGAGCTGCCAGATGCTTCTAGAAAAGTATACCTGTCATTTTATGCAGATGTCTAACTGCTGAAGAAAGCGCTCATGTAATCGTTTTCTCTCTGATTAACTTTACAGAATTATGATAGATGGGGAGGTGTGGTATGTCATGGCAAGGAGAGCGATATAAAAGAAGGACACAAAAGTTTCCCAAGCGGCCATACATCATGTGAGCATCAATTATTATTTATATAAAACTCAGATTCAATAGCTTACTTGCTTTTTTAGTATTTCTTTCCAATCAAATTTAGAACTACATTGATATTTCACATGATAAAAACTCAATATTAGTTGAAACGAAATGCTGGTTTTCGAGATGAAAAATCTAATCTAAATTTTTGAAGGAAAGTATCTATCTAGGTGTACGTAACTTTTCTCAAATTCCATCCCCTTCTTTTCATGCTTGTTTTAGTGGAAGCAATGGTAAATTACAATGCATTTATTATGTAGCCAGGACGAATCTGAGCATTGAATTATATTTCTCTTAATACTCATTAATTAAGTGAATATATATTAGAAGCATAATATTAGCTAAAAGAAACCTTGCTTTTAATCATTGGAAGAGTGTTTTGAAGAGTGGAAATTGGTAAATATTATTCATCGGATTACTAGATCATTTGTACTGAAAATTGTTTATGTATATGGGCCTTTGTCTGATAAATTTTTTATGCAGGGTCCTTTGCAGGTCTAGGTTTTCTCTCTCTGTACCTATCGGGAAAGATTAAAGCTTTTGATCAAAAGGGGCACGTAGCAAAATTATGCATTGTTTTTCTACCTCTTCTTACTGCTTGCCTGGTTGGAATCTCTCGAGTGGATGACTATTGGCATCATTGGCAAGATGTGTTTGCCGGAGGACTTCTGGGTTTGTTTTTTTTTTACTGACCACAAAAATGTTGTAAAAGGATTAAATACCCCAGTAAAGTATTAAATATCAGAAGTCATTTTGCAAAAATTAAATAATGCAAAAATTAAATAAAAGTGATACTCATTCTACTGTGTGATGTTTCTTTCAGGGCTAGTTGTGGCAACCTTTTGCTATATGCAGTTCTTCCCTGCCCCCTATAGTAATGATGGTAACACCCCTATTTCATTGATTATTATCACCAGCAGCAAGACAAATGTTGTTTATATCTTTGATTTATCCAAGGTTTTGATTTTGCATTCTACTCAATTAGATTAGGATTAGATAAGTTAAATCTCTACACGCTTTGAGCCTAATTTAAATGTGGAATCTGAGTCTGATTTGTGTACTTCATGTAGCTTCCTTATATGTCCTGATATAATTTTTTTTAACTTATTTAAAAGCCTCTTCTATAAAAACACATCTTTAAACAGCCTATAATTAGACTTACGGTATATTCAGTTGCAAATAGAAGAGTAAGATGGAAAATAATGAAGTTAATGTAGGTTATTCAATGGAAAAGAAGAAGAAAAAAAATGAACTTTTACTCTACTATTTTTAGCTTTTTTTTATCTTTTATTTGTTTTTCTTTAATTAAATACTTATAAGTTTTACGTGATCTTTCTCTTTTATTCATTTAATTTATTTCTATTTTCTCCGTAAAACAGAACATTAAACCAACAAATTTCTCATTTTATGCATCTCGAAATTTCACGTGTATATTGAAATTCTAAAAAACACTTTGCTATGTTAATATTTAGATAGAGATGCAAATTAATCAGTCTGGAAACCTTAGTTTTCACATTCATGCTGATGATTTCTTCTCCAATTAGGCATAATTCTGTGTTTGGCCACCTTTACCTAAGATACAGTTGATCTCGCTCACTGCTTGAGGGTAATGCCAGGTGGCTGCCGCAGTCGTTGGGCCACCCTTTGCTGATCAAAAAATATATGTTTCATACCTATGTTTACTTAGCAGCATTTGATGTGTGATGTGGTCCAAAATTCATACATCGTAATTCGTAACACAGTACTCATTTGAGACATGGCTGCTTTGTTTTTTCAGGATGGGGTCCATATGCATATTTCCGAGCAATGGAGGAATCACGAGGTAATGCAAACACGGATAGGGACTCCCCGGTTGTGCAGGCCATGGAGGAAGGAGTTACGAATCAAGAACCAAGGAGAAATGGTGATACCTTTACCCCTTACCCTTTTCGTAGCCCAACCTTGGAAGCCATTGAAATTCCACAGAAGGGCTAATCTTCTCCCCTCTGCTTCCTTACTTTTGTGTATACACCGGAACATTAGATTTAGCAACTTCTGAAGCTTCTGTTGTTCATGCATTGTTATTATTATTATTATTATTGGCACTGCCACTGTACAGATGAAAAATGGCAGCTGCTTTCCGTTGAATAAGATCTTGTAAATCCTTGCACCTAATTATTATTTTGATCTGATTTATGCAGACTAAATATGAGATGAGTCCAAATGATTAATTAATCTGCTGTGTATTAACTAATATTTGACAAAAACTGATCTTGCAATTTAATACTTAAAAACACAGTTATCGTATAACTTAACAACAATGACACTCAAAGTATTTAAAAATGATACAACGAATGCTTATTATGTAAGTTTCGATGATCTGGGGAAGGCATGATGTAGGGATAGTGCCATCAGATATGCCAATTCAACTCTTCTTCCATTATAATATACTCTTATGACATCTCCAGTTCCAGGTCATAAGATGAAAACTTGAGTTTTTTTAATATTTTTTTAGTACAGCCACGTAAGGTAAAAAAAATTAAGATTTTAAATAAGATCTCAAATTATAAAAAAAAAGTATTTTTATTTTAAAAATATGTATTTTTTTTAAAGTTACAAAAAAAATTCAAATATAATGTAATATGCTGAATTCACAATTTTTTCATGTAATGAATATGAAAATGTAACACTGATATATTTTTCTGTCACCAGCAAATAAAGTATCAATGAAAGATTTTTACATTGAAATAATAATTGCAAAAAAGTCTTAAATACTGAATTTCAAAGATTTAAATTATGACATAGTAGAATGACTCTTCCAATGATGAATATGAAAGTGCTTTTATATCTATATTTTTTTTTCTTCATAAAAACACGTTATCAGAAATTAAAAAAAAATTAACTAAATTATATAAATCATATTTTATTTATTTAAATATTTTTTATATTATAAAAACGTATGTATAGGTTTTTAATCATACTCACATGTAATATGTAGAAAATTTTTAGTTTCTTCTTTGTTAATTAAGTAGGATAATATTCGTTATGTATTGTTAATAATTCTTATTCAAATAATTTTAAAATCAAATGATTGATAATAAAAACATTAATTGAAGAATAGTTTAAAAATTTAAATTTATAGAAAAATGTGTGTTTGCTTAAACTTGTAAAAATTAAAGTTGTTTTAAAAAAATAATTTATTTAACTTATATTTTGTAGTGTATTTTATTTAAATTTATTTTTAAAAGCAATTTTTATATTTATATTGATATTTTATGATATAATTGTACTTTACGATTAAATTTTGATTTAAATTTATATTTAAAAGTAATTTTAAATATTTTCATTCACCATAAACAAAATCACAAATATTTTCAAGCACTTTTTTTTTCTACTAATAATGAACCAGGCTTTTGACCATTTGTCATCCTGTGACAACGAAATCAATCAAGGAATTGAAATTCCAAACATTCCCCATACCACACTTTCAACATTTTGAGCTATGATTACATAACCTTTCGAAATCTGTATTCTGTTTTAAGGTCAAAGTTTTGGATTTCTTCTGGAAAATCACTTTTTTTTTTTTTTCTCAACATTTACAATAAGAGAAAGTTGGGCAATAATAGTAAAATCTTTTAGATTGTCCATAAATTAGAATAGTGTAAATTACCTTTTAGTTTTTTTGAAAAGTTGATATTAAATAAATACGAGACTTTATCCTGATATTAGTACATTCTTTAGAAAAGAAAATTCTAATATGTATTTTATGATAAAAACAAGATGAATACAATTACTTATTACCACATTTGGCGAGAAACCTAAAACAGTAACAAGAGAAAAAAAAAAAAAAAAAAAAAAGAAAAAAAAGAAGAAACGAAAAATTACAAAAAAAACAGTAGAAAAAAAACTAAACATAAAAAAAT
>Ga0099825_1000254_pt1 | contig 49930 bp, 17 predicted proteins | sample SiratroredBW_FD_76838 | JGI IMG/M metagenome (GOLD analysis project Ga0099825, IMG submission 76838) | Root nodule microbial communities of legume samples collected from California, USA - Siratro red BW | ecosystem: Host-associated > Plants > Roots > Nodule | place: USA: California | collected...
ATATATATATATATATATATATATATATATATATATATATATATATATATATATATATATATATATATATATATATATATATATATTCATTCTGATATATGTATTCTAGAATGTATTTCCATATTAAAAAACCAGAAATACATAGAACTAGCTAGAGAAAAAAAACAACACATAAAGATTTACCTCTTCAAAAACACAAAGACTTGTCTCTTCAAAGGTGCGGCAATACAACGTAGTCGTTGACGACAGTAGCCAATGTAGTTCTGACAGGACTCTCCAATTCATGAATGAAGGAAGAAAAATTCAAAGGAATGCAACGGAAACAGAAGAAGAGGTGGGAAGTAGAAAAACTTTGGTCCTTTGACATATACTATGGGGGTGCAGTTTAAATTTATGGGACCTTTGAAAGCCCAATTCACACATTATATTCAATTCGCCGAAAGAATATTCCCACATCCAATTCAAAAGTATGATTTAAAGGACCTTTGTATTTTAACCATTCAGAAGTCTGTTTTTAGTCCATTTTAAGATAATTATTATAAAACAAATAAACTTGATATAGACAAAAATTTGTAATTAAAAACGGTATATAAATAGTTATACTCTCAATACATATATTAATTATTGTTTGTTATGTGAATATTTTATAACAAGTGATATCAGTAATTGCTCCCAACCAACTAATTTCAATGAAATTTGAACTGGCTCAACAAAGTTTTACAAGTTATAATGTTATAAATCTTCCACTATTTATCATTAATCTTTTTTTTATCTCAATTTGTCAACCTCCCATTTGCCAATAAACTGGCAATCATGGAATAATTAACTACGATAGATTAGCATTATAAAAATCTATTTCTAATTTAATTTGAAACAACAAAACACTATAAAACTCCATTATTGTTGCTTGATGTGTTACATTATGACCTGAATATGGTTATTATTTTGTTCATGAAGTAAGGTCAACTCTAGTGAGTTATAAGCATATATTACCAATAAGTAGGCCTTTTTTTACATTTTGAAGTTTCATTACAAGTCCATGTCAAACAATTTGTTGCATGAAGTAACTGAACTAAATAAGAAATGTTTACAAAGTTTAAATACAAATTCAGGTAAATCACAGACAAAGATGATACAACCATGGAGAAAAGATTATAACAGCCATGGAGAAAACATTATGGTAAGAAAAGAAAGCAACTAATACACTGGTAATCTATCTATTACCGAAGCTTGAAGCTGCAACGGTTCATTAAGTAGTCTTACAATACAAAGGAAAAGAATCAAAGAGGCTTTGCACCACCACCATTCTCCTGTGCATTGTTGACTGGAGTTGAAGAGCCACTCTTTTTGGAGCCACTATGGCCTGTGATTGTCCTTCCCATGAACTTCCCTGCCTTGCTCAATCCACTGCTAACTGCTCCAAAACCACTGCCAACTAGCCCTGCTCCGGCACCAATGCCGCTGCCGACTAGCCCAGCACCGGCGACAACGCCACTTCCAACAAGACCGGCGCCAGCAGCAACACCAGTACCAACCAGTCCAACACCAGACCCTACTACTGATACTGCTCCGTCTAGTGCATCCATTGTGCTTCCTATCACTCCTGCTTCTTTCAGTTTCTTCCTTTCTTCTAGTATCTTTTTCTCTGCTTCTAGTGCAGCCAGTTGTTCTTCCTTGTTAAATTGATAGTATAAAACCTGAAATTGAAACATGATTATGATTTTCAATTAGCTATAAGTGACCAACATATAGGACTGCTTAAATTATCCAAATGATAGTAAGATCTGAACATCTGAAGGGAAGAGAAAAAAACTTTATATATTATTTTTCTTAGTTTTCATCTACATCTATGTATACCATGCAAAGTTCCATAATATTGTCCCTGCCAAGAACAATGGACTATTACAAGTACCTTTATTGTCAAGGTTCCTCGATCCTTCTTATCTTTCACCTTCAGTCTATCAAGTGATGGCAGCAGCCTCAACTCGATCTCCTTTTCTGTTTGTGTTTCTAGATCATTAAGGGGTACCTGTACTATACCCAATCGCTTATCTTGACCAATGTCCTTATCAAGAACCTGTTTGAGCAGTCATGATTTGTGTTAATTGTCTTAAACAAATCGTGGTATAGAAACAGTTTATGTTAAGTTATAGGGAGAAAAACATTAGATTTCAAATCCAAATAATAACCGCTATAACTCTGTAAAGATGGATAAAACCCTTAGGTTTCAACCAGGTTAAACAAAGAACAACCTCTTTCAATATTACAGAAACTATCACGAAATTTTCAGGAGTCAGTAGTCAAGTACAGATTCTGATATAGAACTGCCACCGGCAGATCCAAAAATTTGTGACTTGAGGGCAAAATATACCTACAGAATTTTATGTATTAAAGAAATTCTAGTTTACAAAAAGAATGGTACAGGATCACAAAAACAAGGTTCAAAATAGCTGTCAAACAGAAGTAATCATATTTGGAAAGAAGTATGCAGTATATATCAGAAACACGAGCAGGTAATTAACCAGATTTTAATCTTCATACACATTGAGCATATATGAAAATAATTGTTTCCAATTCTTTAGTAAGTAATTAGCATAATTTAAGGGCATATATTTATGAAAACAAAAATGTCACAGCATATCCCTAAAAAAGGAGGCAGAGACTGCAGCATAAAAAGAAGATAAAGTACTGGTATGGTAAAACCTCTAGAATGAGTGATTGGGTCTCCTTGTCTTCTGCAATCAACTCAAATGTCTCATTCCAAGTAGGATTCAAGTTGTTATCAACAACTTTGGTTTTATACTTGAACAATGGTCGAATATACACGACTACATAAGGATCTGACTTTCCAATCATTTCCATATTCTTCAAAGCAGTCGCTTTCACTACAGTCACCGAAAGTTTTCCCTGGGGTTTAAGCTCCAGTTCACTGCAAGAAAAAAGGTGATGTTTATGCAGTGTGACTGTAAACATATTTGAGCACTAGCATTGAAATTCACATTCCCAGTTTATTTTCTTCAAAGGTGGGGTTTTGAAGAGGTTTATTTGCTTGAAAGAAGCGGGAGAAACACCTGCTTAATTACAAGAGAGAATCTCATAGCCGCAGATTGATTTCCTTAAGGCTATATTGTTGTTTTGTTGCTTACACAAATTTCAAAATAAAATGTAAAATTTTGTTAAAAGGATATAGCAACATATCTAGTCGTTTTTTAAATCCGCAATCAGAAAGAATAAATCCAAAAGCAAAAGTTCTTGATGATTCACATTTACCTCATATCAAAAGGAGTACCACCAAGTGGAACCACAATCCTATGAGGCCATTGGAGCATGTCAGTAACAATTGAGTTCACAGTATCCTATAAAATGGTGGGTAAATTGAGTTATAAATGCTACTTCAATGACAGCCCCAAGGGAAAGATGCAGTAGATAAAATAAATGACTCACATCAATCATATCTGAGATTCCAGGAATAGCTGTTAAACTTCCACCAACAGCTTTCAGAGTATAATCAATCCTTGGCTTTGGCTGTGATTATATTTTAATAGAAAAGTCAGAATTCAGAGACGTAGAAAAAAAGTTTAGCTGGAATCATGTGTCAAGGCCGATAAAAGTTTTCAAGAATCAATTAAAATACATATTTAGGCCAAATATAGAACAGTTTTTGGTTATTAAGAGTAGGTCACCCCATTCACAATCTTTGAGTAATGTATTATCCTAATATTGTCCCTAACTTTATCAATCTGGCAATTCACTTCAATTGATATTTAAATACATTGAACACGTTTGATATGAAGGGACACTTTATCTACCTTTTTCGTTTTTTTGTTTCTTAATAAACATTATCATTTTATCCTTTTTCCTCCCCCTCCTTGTAAAGATTACCTCAGCAAGTAGAGCTACAACAACAGCAGAAATGCAAGGGATGTCTTCAGCAAGTTGGAATATAACACGGATAATAGTGAAAACCTGTAGATCCTTCAACTGAAACCAAAGGCAATAACAAAACTCTAACGTTGACAAATTGTACAGGGAATGTGACGAAATTCAAGAGAAAAGAATACTGCCAAGCTAAGTCTTACCTGAATAGGGATTGATGCAACAAGTGCAGCCTCAACAGCCAAAATAATACTAGGATCACCACCCCAACGGAAATCAATATCCATTATGATTTGACCTTTGGTAAGGCTTTGAACACGAATACCTGCATGGATGATGAATTATGCAATTACAGATTCTTAAACATATGAAATGAGAAGAAAATTTGATAAAGGGAAAGAAACAAAAATAATTTTAATCTGTTTTATTGAATGCTATGCACCCAAGTCGGTAGTAGAATAACATTTTCATCAATGCAACATTTTCAAATACTGTATTTAGACATTACTGTCCAAGGCTTATGTCGAGTATAAAAAAAAATATTTCATTTATCCTTGAACCGCATTAAACTTCAGATTTCTTTTATATCCATTTCATCTAGTTACCTTTAGGGTTAATTTGTTAAAGATAAATAAAAGGTAATTCTGATATAAAATAGTCTAGATAGTTTTTCAGATTTAAGAAACTAATTTATGTTGATTTCAAATCAAAATAACTTTTTTTAGAACAGCTGATTTAAATAAGATTTTAATCATAGTTTCAGATTTTAACAAGATTTTAGATTCTTTTCATCTTCTAATTATTTTGAAAAGATGAAACTGTTGGAAATCCGCTGTCGATTAAAGATATAGCCAGATTATTGTATGTAAGTGCATGCACACCTCACCTTACAAACTTATTTTGTGAGCTTGAATTAGGCCTTAATCACTTTCTAAGATGGTATGCATGTAAACCTCACCTTAAAACTCATTTGGTAGGGTTGACTTAGGCCTTAATCACTTTATAAGATGGTATCAAAGTCAATTTGAGCAAGGTTCATTATGCCTATTGTGTCACTCACTACTAGGCCAATATCAGATCATACATAAATATTTAATTCCATACTCAAGATGTTCAATCCTTAATGTGATAAGTGTGTTGGAGATATCACATCAACTAAAGTTATGGTTAAATTGTAGTACATAAATGAGTTATGCCTAACCCATTTTCTAATGGTAATAAATACATTCTAAACTATGAAAAAATAATTCTTTACTGAAAAACACCAGAAGATTAAGACCATTGATTCAACACAGATTATCTAGGATTTCTTGATCAATTTAGTTTATGTTTACTTTCATGTTGGATTCTCCATAATCGTTGAGCTAACATGATTTTAGATAGATGTTCATATGTTTGGTTCCACCTTATAGGTCCATAGTGGAATAATAGATAAAGCCCCCGATATAAAACTATATAAGCATTTGAAAATGTAAAATATATATTCCATGAAAAAAATAAACAAGTAAAAAATGATAAGGTTTATTACATTAAGAAAATAACACAAGTCTAACAAATCTCAAAAAAAATGTATCACATTGTTCATTCAATTTTACTAATATTATTGTTTATCATTCAATTTATGCTCCAAAAAATTACACGCACACATAATGTAGCCTTTTTCCTTGGTTTGACTACAAGTAATGAAGAGTTTTGTCAACTACTTGCATGTGTTTTTTTCTTAGATCGTGTATAAATAGGCTTTTCGCACTAACTACATAAGTAATGTCTAGCCTCGTGTGTAATAAATAAATAAGTTTTCCTACCAATCTCTAATATTGGGTCTTTTCCTCATAAGAGTTCACTTCCAATTCTATGATTTTGTTCAATAGGAACTCCTGAGGTTCTCCATCACAACTAACCTTTTTCTTTAAGACCAAGTACATATTTTCTTTAGGAGATGAAAATCCCCTTTTTCAATAAACAACTTCTATTCCATGGGAATACTTAAGTTTTATCAAGTTTTTCATTTCAAATTGGCTTGCCAATTTTTCTTTAAAGTCAATTTTCCTATTTCATCATGTCCTATAATAATCATGTTATCCAGATAGACCAACACTATTCTATGTTTATGTTTAATAAAGTGCTTTATGAATAAGTATGATTTGCATGACTTTGCTTATATCCTAAAGAAAACATTGCTTTTGTAAATCTCCAAATCATGCCCTTGGAGATTGCATAAGATATAAGGCCTTCAGCAGGAGTCACACCTTATTCCTTTCATAATGAGTTTCAAATCATTAAGGAATTTCCATGCTAACAAGATTTTTGCTTTCAAACTACGGAATGCAATGAGGGACTTTTTCTTTAATCTTATGGAATCAAAAGAATCCAAACAAGATATTCCTTTCCCTTTAACTATTATTTTTTGATAGGAGAATATACTAATCAGTGGACAGAATCCAATCCCACAAAAATATAAATCCTAAACCCAAAGGAAAAAGAGAACCCATGAAAATATAGCCATAATCTTCTAACCAAATTGTCATGAACCAAAAATTCCAAAAGCTTAAGCTGTTAAGTGCAGGCAGTAGTAATTAGTAAATTTACTAGAGAAAGAATGTGCCAAGGAAGTACTAATTGGATGCTACCTTCAATTTTTGGGGCCACATTTCCAAGTGAGAGTTTGCTGAACTTCAATGAAGTAATTCCAGGAGGTCTGTACTCTTCTAGCAGTGGTTCAACAGATTCTTTGATCACCAAAGTTGCAGCCTATAGGCAAACAAAATCCATCAATATCAAATCATGTATTTAAGCAAAGAGGGGATGCACCTCTAGATACTTGCAAGGAAATTTAAAGCAAAAGAAAGAGAGGGTCTTGTGTCTAAACAAAGCATGGTGCATATCAGTGTTATCGGTCAGATAACAGAAAATATCAGAGACCCCAAACATCCTTTATAAAGTTATACCAGAGATCATAACAAGTTATAACATATAACGGAGATCACGTATAGTGAAATAGTAGAAGAAAAGAAGAACAATCTTAACTTAAGGTATATTTTATAATATATATAATAAAATAAATAATATCTTTTTAAATATAACATCATGTTTAACAAAATATTATCTATTAAATAAAAAGTTTATTATCAATACATAATTGTTTTAAACAAATTTACTTTTCAAATTGAGTCATACTCATTCAAACACACCCTTCCTCATGTTGAGGATTGAATATCTCAAGTGTAAAGTTAGCAAGACCAAACATCTTTGGATGGTCAAATACTGAGTGACTCAATAGACTTAAAAACAATTGCTAAGATAAACTATAATATCATCTTAAATTTATTCAACCCTAAAAGTTAGCTCAAAGATAGTTTCCCTGCTTTTATATATTATACCACAATCATATCCATAGTTGATATGGTATTTCCAATAAGAAATTAGAACTATATATATCTGACATTGGATCTCATTTGAAAGGTTAAATTTAAAAGAAAATGCACATGACTAGGTTGAAACTAAAAAGTTGTTATAAAACATGAATGATTCATAAGTTGGCATACCAAATAATAAAATAAATAAAAAATATAATGTCAAAGTCACAAGAATGTTAACCTAGTAAATTGTCAATCATTATGAGTTAAATAAATATAAAGCAATAAAATAACATTAAACCATAATACTTCATTAAACATTATGTTTAATAAAATAATATTTACTAAAACAAAATATAACAAACATCACCCTAGAGACTGCAAATTAAACAGTACCAAAGAGACTATTACTAAGGTAAGCCACGAGTAACCACAATTAAGATGACTTCCGAACAATAAAAAAATCTAACTTTGATTACAAAGTATAAATAAAATATATTTCTATAAAATAACAACCCCAACTATAAATTTTGGGAGATTTTAAGTTCAAACATATATAAAACAAATCTTGTAAAAAGTCAATGTATGACACTGCTCAAATTGTTGCAAATCATTATACAGATACATCAGAGTGTGCAAGCATACTCACTTCTGCCACAAATGGCCAAAGTTTGGTCAATTTCTTATTTAGCCATTTCACCTGTAAAAGCCCATGCAAGGAAAGGTCATACACAGTACGCAATCATATTAGAATAATAGGTGTACTATATAAAATTATTTCAAATCCACCTGTTCATATACAGGAAATGATATCCACTCGGGCAAATTTTCACCACAAATTTTCTTTAAATCATCTCTGTTAAGGGATGCAAGGAGTTTGACGTCAGTTGCCTGCAAAGCAAATAAATAACGAACATTAATAGTGTGCTTGGATATGGAATTTTAAGAGGGTAATTCAATTTTATAGAAAATTCCAAATGCTTTATTTGTTGCTTGGTTAAGAAATTAAAAAGAAAATTGAAATTCTAGAATTTTGTAAGTAATTGTATTACTCAAAATTAATGAATTTCAAATTTCACCTAAAAAAAAGTAAAAATTTGAAATTTTTCATATTTTCAAATTCATGTGTCTTCTCTTTGTATTTTCTCCTCTACTCGATTTTGTTTAGAGTATCATCGACTTGACTAAAACCAAGACATTGTTGAGATAACTACTTTTCGGTCAATGTCAACTAGAGTTTTTTTATTGATTCTAATATGAGTTTTTCTTTTTATTTCAATTGTTGGGATTGATGTTGTTGGTAAGGTTTTCTAATGTTGTGGAGGCTATTTTTTTGGCATATGTGAACTAAATTTTTTATATTGACATTTGTCATGGTTATATATTTTAATTGATGTCTACAATAATTATTTTTTATCATTGACACCAATGTTAGTCTTTGTCAATAGTTTATTAGAATTCTCTTTCGAATGTTAATGGGGAAAAGTTTGCAATGTTAGTTCGTACATACATTTCAAAACTTCTTGGCTTTGTTCAGACCAGAACATTTCAAGTCATTTTGGTCCTTTGATTTAAGTTATTGATTGATAAATTTTCTGTTGAAATTTAGTTGAAAAAAATTAAGGCTGAGATTTAGAATCAGAACTACAAATATGGCAATTTGTATCAGATGACCTACACTGTTCATGAATCCTAATTCAACTCCTTTATAAATATCCAAAAAGGGGAACACTATTTCCACTCATCTAATTTCTTTCCACTATTTCATTCCATTTAGTCACAAAAGTATTAACACATTGAAATCTGTATCCCTTCCCAACTATATCATTTGCCATTTTTATCATGAAATTTCATCGTAATTTTTAATCAATCTAAAGTGACAGAATTTTCAAGCAATCACCCTGAAATTTCGAGCAATCACATTCTTGAGATCTCACCATCGTGTTAAATTTCCACAACTTATTTTTTTAACAGAAAAAAATTACTTTATTAGAAAGCATAGAAGAATACAACTAGGTAGAGAGAAATACTGCATACAACACCATATCTGAAGATTCAGGAATGCAGAAAAGGTGCAGTTCATATATGTCAATGCAACCTATCACTAGAAACAACCATGAGAAACACCAAAAAGAGGCTACAGACATAATCCTATCTCATAAAAAGTTCAATGGCAAAAGGAACACCCTTAAAGTTTAAGCATGTTGCATAAACAGCACACGGTTGCAAAATCCATAAAGATTGTTTCAAAGGAAAGTGGCTATAAATAAACAGCACACTGCTGTACGTTGTATGAACAGCATTAGTGTTTTTAGCTTCCTTCATTTTTACCATAACCTTTATTCAGAACCTCCAAAAAGTGCTCCAAACCAAAGTTGTAAAACAGATTCACATAATGCTTTTCTAGGAATACATAAAGATTGTTTCAATGGAACGTGGCTAATTTACAATTCAAGGAAAGAAGGATACTGTTTCTAAACTGGTTCTGCACAAGTACAAATATCAGGAGAAAGGGCCACAAGAGGCCTCTGAATATGGAAAATGTTGTTAGTATTAATCTTGTTAAGGACCATTGTCTGGCAAAAGACCTGACCTTTTGAGGGAGATTTGGACTTCAAAATGGACTTGCCAAAATTGGGAACTTTGATTCCTAGACATGGAGCTAAGAAATAGAAAATAGGATCAAGAAGAAAATCTCCCAGAACAATGCAAAGTCCAAACTGTCTTATCTTATGAATAAGCAACAAATAGATTTGAGTTGAGAAGGAAAAAGAGGCTGTACTTCACTAACTTCTCTATTATAAAAGTCCAAACAGGTACAGAAAACAAAATTAAGGTGAGACAGTAGCTAAAGGAGGCACTAACTAATGTAAGGTCTATTCAGTAAGTGCTACATCGTCTTGATTTGTTCACTTCTCAAGTCAGTATGAAAAATCAAATCAGAGAACAGAAAATTGTGAGTTTGTCCAATGTGGAGGGTAATAATGAGACGTGCATTACAGGTAGGACATGCAACCTAAAATTCGGAGGACAGTAAAAATCCCATGCAACACTCTACTTCATGCAGGAGGTAGAAAAAAACAAATAGAATTCCCAAGTTAAGATCCACCAATCTCGTTTGTTTGCTCTAATGTTTCAATCTATGAAGCATGCATACTGACAAGTCGTATCATGTGTAATCTCAAAGATATAGGACACTGAAACACGGATATATATGTTACATCACTATGAATTATATGAATTGATAATCAGGATTTATGTATTAAAAGATCATCTATAAACAAGAATAGCCGGATATAACCAAAAATGAATCTAATTTATTCTAAAATCCAAAAAGTGAAAAGAAACATATATAATCTAAATATTTTTTATTATATATAAGATTTGTTTCTTAGCTCTATAATAAGTTTATAAGTTTTTAGAAAATTATTTTGTATTAGTCCCTTTTAATATTGAGTTGGAAGTGTGTTAGAATTGTAACATTTAAATCTTAATTGTAACATTTTCAATATAAAGGGGCATTTAAGTATTTTAATCATAACTTATAAAGCTAATTAAATGGTAAGATTTTAATTAGGGTCTAACGGTTATAAACATAATTAGTGTAAGAGGTTATTATTTTGACGTCTTAAGTTCCAGATCAGTTATGGAAGTCAATGGAAGATTGTATTTTACTACCCAAAAGAAAATCTAACCATTAGCATTTTTACTCATAAGGTCTTGCTTCTGCCTTTTACTGAACAGAAAAATCTGTAAATTGTTGAAGTATCTTGAGGTTCTTTGACCAAACCAATTGCTAACTTCTATTGAGACATGATGTTTCATCCTCTAAAGTTTAGTATTCATCAATCAAACTATGATCCATTTTCACATTGATTACTTACACCACTCCCATATGATAATCTTTATTAAAACAGACCAGTGATTATGGACACTCCCATGAACTCAATAATGTTCAACCAAATTTTATTCTCTATTAATCACCATTTTTCCCTATTAATTACAAAATTGAACAATTCCCCCACAGTGATGTTCTCTATTCATCAACATTTTTCCCAACCTAGTTTACAAAATCCTCACCATCTCTCAAACATGAATCTAGAAAGAAAAAGTCAAAAGCATGAATGAACTGAAAGCAAAAACCATGATCGCCCATACCTTTGCAATTCTTTTGGCGCTTCGGTGCCTCATCATGCGCGCCCATCCAGCCATCAATGCGATGCCAAACACCACCCCCATGAAAATCCCAGAAAACAAACCCATTTTCCCAGATGCCAAACACCACCTTTCCCCTTCCAACACAAAAACACAAACCAAAAGTCAAACCAGAGACACCCACATGAGAAAAAGGCACAAACTCAACCCTTGAATCCGCAAAACAAGATCCAAGTGAAGTCAAAAACAAAACTTTCAGTGAAATTCGAGTAAAACAGCCCAAAGGGTCTCACTTTAGAGGATGAACGGCAATTGGGATGAGATTCTGCAGAGAGAGCAAAAGTTGGAAGCAAAAGAAAAGCCCAAAGTGTTGATTTTTGTGGTAATGGTAAGAAGTGTGGACAGGAATTCCTTCCAGTGTCGTGTGAGTGAGTTTTCAAAGCTGTGAATAATGCAAAACTTCTCGTTTCTAACGTTACTTTCAGTGCTGTGGGTTCATCTTCTCTCCCTCCACAAGATTATAAAAAAAACATTAAAAACATAGTAGAGCTGACTTGTAGGGTCTCCACATCTTCAACATTGTTGCCATTTGTAAATTTATTTATTTATTTATTAATTTATTTATAATTTCCCTTCCCTTCCTGTAATTTTATTTAGTACCTTTTTTTAAAAAAAAAAAACTTAGAATAAGGTTTACTAAATAAAAAGTTAAATGACACAGATTTATTATAAGTTTGATGCTAAAATTGTTTTACACTATCAACCAAATAGACACATGTCGGTATAATTATAATAAAAATGTTACCAACACTTTTTTTTATTATATTTACTAAAAATTACAAATTTTGGTGAATCTCTCCTTAAAATTCAGGATAGACTTATTAAGTGAAAAGGGAGAACTAATAAATTTTATTTATAATAAAGAGAGTGATACTAGTATTTTCTTTTTCTTATTAAGTCAACACATTTACTTATATGATAATTTGTGACCAGGTGAGAAGGCAAAAGTTATTTTCTCATTTATAATTTTCAACAATGTTTAACTGATTATATTAGATAATAATAATAATAATTAAGACTTGACAAAATTTATTGTTATATAAGCTAATTGTGAAAATTAGATGGTTGGGGTGTTGACCATTTGGACCATTTGGTTATGGAAAGAAAAATCTGAGGAAAGTGAAAAATGGAAGGTGTTATTTCCAGTGTTTTGATGACACTTGGAATTTGTCTCTTTCTTGCTACTCTTACAATGTCCTTGTCTTATCCGATCCACGAGCCTAACCAATTTTTGGGGGAAAATCATGTGTTACCTTCACTTTTCAGACCAAGTTGTTTTGTGAGTAGGGTTTTGGGGACCTAAATTTTCCTTTACCATTCAATATCATTTGTCTGTGGAACCAGATATTTTCATTTTCTACAACAGTTCTAAATGCACCTTTTTCTGTTTTTATTACAACTCATAAACTCACAATCCATTTTGTTAACTTCAAATTAGAAGTAGTTCCTTTTGAGTTTAAAAGGTATTAAATAATTTTAATTTTTACTTTATTGAAAAATATTATGTAATCATTATAATTTTTAAAAGGAACAGTTCTTTAAAAAAAAATACAAGCAAAAATTAGTTAAAAATATTTCTGTTTTAACTTCAAATCTGTTGAATTGAAGGTTTCACGTTCAAAGTATAATATATTTTAATGTTCATTAGAGTTTTAGTTGAAAAGGTGTATGGAATGTTTAGACTTATAAATAAGAATTAAAGTGGCCCACATTATTCTTTTTAATATTAATGTTCTAATCTTGATATGGTTAGGATTATCATATTCAAAATACCATTTACTATAATTTTAGTGTTAAAAGATTCCATTACCATTTTCTCTTTCAATAAATTAAAAAAATATATTTATGAATTATCCTTAATCTCCATTTCTAAAGTTCTTTCTTTGATTTTGTCAAAAAAAATCATTATTTGTAAATGAAATCCAATTTTCAAACCCCTTCTTCTGTGACAAGGTTATGTACTTTTAATCCATCTTTGGATAAGCACTGTATCATGTCATAACCCCAGTTGCTTCACTGTTAACGTGAGATTTTCCTTTTCCCTTGGAAAAAGGCTATGCATATTCAAATTGTTTATCATGATATTTTCTTATTTTAAAAGTTGATATGGATTTTATTTGTCTTATTAATTTATTTATTTGATTGGGGTAGGGCAAGAAAAAGTATGTTGGCATTGGTTAGGTTGGGATGAGTTGAGAAAAATATCCAGCTTAGTGTTAGCTGGAGGATGAATGGAAGCACAGTGAGAATGAGAATATCATATTTCGTAATGAAGTTTTGGGTCCTACTTCCAACAATGTGTACTTAAGAGAGGGAGGCATAGTCCCTAAATTTTAGGTAACTACATTTTCTCAAGTTTGAAAACAAATTGCTTCATCTTCAAGTACTTATATTCAATAAGTTTTTGTTACTTTTTCTATTATAAGCTAAAGGTTTTCTTTTGTTTCGTTTAGATCTTGTACAGTTTTAAAAAAAAAACTAGATAATTTTAATTTGTATTGTTTTGGTTTATGATAAAGTAATTGATGATTAAATTCTAATCAAGTATAGTATAGCCACTTGTAAACGTAACCTAAGTCTATTCATATACAAATACAATAAAATTATAAACAAATAAATATTTTAAGATATATATTCTTTGCTAATATATTTATTGTTTTAATTAACTTGATTTGTTTTGGAGTATTTTCATAAACATACTCATGTTGAACTAAGAAAAAAAATAAAGAAAATATATGAGATAATATAAGAAGATATCGGTTTTATAAATAACTTTTGTTTTATATTGAGTTAAAGTTTTACATCTCATATGATATTAACAAGTAATATGACAAACAACAATGATCACCTGAAGTAAAAAAGAATTATTCAAGTGAGGCAAATATGTTAATTGAATTTAGAAAAAGAGTTAGTTATATTAAAAAACATAAGCATCAAGAAGACAAAGTACTAAGGTCGGCAAACATTTCACGCAAACATCTCACACAAGCTTATCATAAAGCAACATGAGGGAGAACTAGAAGCTTTGAGTTGTTTGTGATCGAATTCACCCTTATATGCACTTAAGAGTGAAAGCCAATAGTAGTTAGAAGAGTGGATCATAATACCATACTTTTGCTCACACTTCACTAGCCATATATAGGAGGGTCTCATTGACACCTATTATTGATGTGATCATGGAAACTGACCTCCCACCAAGTTAGAAGAGTTCCACCATTGATCGTTATGATGAAACCATCAATCCTAATGAACATATGGATATGTACATAACCCACGTTGATATCTATATCACGAACAATGTCATTTTCTAAGAGTCTTTACTGTAACGCCCCAAAAGGTAGTGTTGAGTTGGTTCATGGAGCTACTCGCTTGCTTCATAAATTGTTTTGACATGTTGGTAATAAAGTTTAACACACAATTTTTCACAACACCTAATTTTCGTTGTATTGGTAAACATACATAAGGAACCTAAACCCAAAGCTCTATATCACATGGTCACAATCTGACCTAGATGAGTTAAGACGTAAAGTCACCAAGTTCATGCAACTAGATGAACTTAAAGACTTTTTTAAAAAAGTCTAAGTGAAAATTATCTCTTGAAAGGTGGCTCTATATCACATGGTCACAATCTGACCTAGATGAGTTAAGATGTAAAGTCACCAAGTTCATGCAACTAGATGAACTTAAATACTTCCTTAACAAAGTCTAAGTGAAAAATATCTCTTGTCAAGAAGAAAGCTTGCAAAAAGAACTCAATCATCAATTCCAACTTGTACATTGGATCCATGAGCCTCATTGTCTTTAATTTACTCACTACACTCCTTTTAGTGCTAACAAAGCATGATCGTGAAAAAAACTCTTAACACCAAACTCATCCCCATACGAAGGAAGGTTCCAACATCACCGAATGCAAACTCCTTATCAACATTATCGATACCATCACGATTACAAGCTTGCAACAAAATAATATCTCACTTTAAAAGGCAAGATTGAAGAATTGATTTAAGAAATCCACTTACAAAAGTTTGTTCGAAGAGGCCATGACCAAAAGGAACAAAGTTACTAACCAAAGCGAAGGGAAGAAAACCATCATCGGGAGCAACACTGAAAACATCCCCCTCTAAGAGGAAGGAACCCGAAACCAATATCAACCCCTTCGAAGAGTCATTAACATAATTGCAAAAGGCTTTGAGGAGAAACCTCCATCTTAGCTTAGAGAAAACATTTGTAAATGATATGGACTCTAAAGAGGAAGATGCCTCTCATTACCTTTATCGACTTTGATTTCAAAGTGATAGATCCACTATAGGATGACTCCATGAGTATCAAACAAAAGCAGAAAATTTTGTCGTAATGAAGACATTGGTTGACCAACAGAACTTGTAGACATCCTATATTGAAAAACCTTTAAGCACTTGAAGTTTTCAAAAAACACAATACAACCCTATGAAGATAATTAACTTCTCTAGGGAAATAGTCGATACATGTGGCTACATCAACTTGTATATGAAGTTTAGAGAGGGGAATACAAACTACTACACCATTAAAGTGTGATATATCATCATCAATGCTAATACTTGTAATAATATCCTAATCGGTATACCTTTCCAAAATATCCTTAATGTGTTGTTTCCACCTCTCAACTTACTATAAAGTCCCTTTAAAATAAGGAATATAATAACATTTCACACCAATTAAAGAATAATTAGAGATTGTTATGTTGATAATTTGATTATGACACATTTGCCTAACCAACAAGATCTACAATAGGTTGAGAAGGACAAGATGGTCATCATGACAGACCTAGATCCTCAAATCAACAAGAACAAAAGTGTAAAGTCAAGGAGATAACTTTGTTCTAGATAGGGGAACCAAGCAAACACAAAGTTAGGATTATCATTGTCATATGAGAACAAGAAAATCTTTATCGTCACCCTCTTGAAAAAATTTGACATATTCACTTGAACGAAGATCGATATGTCTAACATTGAACCACAAATTATGTGTTACAAGCTCTCGGTGTACAAAAAGTATTTGATGTCTCAAAGAAAGAAGAATTTGGGAGGAGAAAGAAGGGCAACAACAAAAACAAAAGTACATGAATTGCTAAATGTTAAATTTATACATGAAGTCCATTATACCACATGGTTGACTAACATTGTTATGGTCAAGAAAGAAAACGACAAGTGGAAGAATACACAAATTACATTAACCTTAACAAAAAGTCCTTGAAAGATGTATACCTTTTGTCGAGCATTGATATTCTTGTAGACAATGTCATGAGATACCAAATGTTGACTTTCTCGGGCACATACTTTGGATACAATTAGAATCAAATGTATCCCCTCGATAAGAGAAAATTTGTGTTTATCATGGTAAATACCAACAATCATTACGAGTTCATGTTATTCAACCTAAAAGATGTTTGTACCACTAACCAAAGGTTGGTGGATTAAGATCCTCACTGAGATGATTGTTTGAACACATGGAGATATTACACGCAATATGATCATAAAGTCTAATTCATGCTGACAACATGTCACTGATTTGATGAAAGTTTTTGCCATATTATACAAATATAATATGTAGCTCAACCTTGAAAAGTTTGTCTTTGGAGATTCTAGAATTTATGTTAACATGCAAATTCAACCAGATAAATGTCAAGTATTGATCAAGATGCCTGGTGCCTAAACCTTGAAAAAGGTAGAACAATTTGTTGGAAGACATGCATTCCTTTCATAAATTATGCCAAGTTTCGTTAAGAAGACAAAATCAATCATCCACCCAATGAAGAAGTCAAGCAAGTTTAAGTTAGATTCTTCATGTGAATAAGTATTCTCAAATATTAAAGAATTTCTAGCATCTCCATTGATATTATAGAAATCGGTGCTCAAGGAACCTCTTTTTGTATACTTAACGAAATCTGATGAAGCTATTAATGCAATGGGGTGGGTACTTATTACTTCATGTTTCAAACCCTTCAAGAAACAAAGATATGCTACCAAATGATCAAAAATATGACACTTGTTGTAGTAACATTGGTTAGAATATTGTATCCATACTTTTAAGGTCACAAAATTATTGCTTGAATTGAATGGTGCACAATATTCTTAGCTGTACAATATTCTTAGAAATCTGACCTGGCATAATGTATAGTGGCTAATCGATTGAATTCTCAACATGAGTATAAATCAAGAAGACCCATCAAAATTTAATATCTTCCCAACATCATAACCAAGTTGCATCCGATCAAAAAACTAAAATAAGATTATGTGAATTCGAGATCTACGTTGAGTAAAAATGAGAAATTTGAACAATATATAAGAAATAAGATCCACAAACCTTTTATATTAAGGTTTTGGGTTGAAGGTGGTGTTATAATCTCTTATATCGATTTGGCTTATGACCTAAAGTGGTATTAGAGTCAACGACTTACCTTTGTGACCAACTCAAACGAGTACAATATAAAGTGGGTGAAGAATCTTTTATATTGAATATGGAGAGAGTGTACTAATGTGAAAGAGACTCACACTTAAGGGGGAGATTGCTAAGAATCCAAGTATAAGGTTGAGTTTCACATTGAGTAGAAATGAGAATTTCGAACACCACACAAGAAAAAAGATCCACAAACTCTTTACCTTTAGGTTTTGGTTAGAGGTGGTGTCATAATTCTTTATATGATTGGCTGATAACTCATTGTTGTTGAATCTTCCCTATGAATCCCCCTCAAAAGATCCAATATTGGTTTCAGAACTATGGCCCATCTTGGTGATTGACTTAGACGAGTATAATATGGAGTGGGTGAAGAGTTTCCTATAATGAAGGTCTTATTGATAGAGGTTTTAGGCAAGCGAATCTCATTATGATGAATGGTGGTACAAGTAAGGGTTACCATTGAGGTACTCGTGGTTACAAATGTTTTCACTTGAGAATAAGTGTACCAATGTGGAAGATACTTACACTTGAGGGGGGATATTATTAGGAATTCAAGTGTGAGATTGAGTTCCCTATTGTTAGAAATGATAAAGTTAAATAACGTATAAAAAAGAAGATCTGTAAATATATTATCTTAAGGTTTTGGATTGAGTTTATAGGTTGGAGATGGTGTCATAATCTCTTATATGAATTTAACTCATATGAATTTAACTTATATCTTATTATTGTTGAATCTCCTTAATAAATATCTATCAAAAGAGACAACAATTAGTGATAAAGCTTCTCATATACCCATCCTTTAAAGGAAAGTTATAACTAAATTTAGTTTTCTAGAAATACAATTCATTAAAATGTTAAAACATATAAAACTATACAAACAAGGCTCAATCTATCAAAACAAAACCAAACTAAAATTTCATTTCAGAATCTTTAATCCTTTATATAAAATACTTGAATTTTAATAAATATCTTGTATCTGAATTACATTACATAGTCTGTCAAAATTATAACTTCACTATGTTGGAACACATAATGATGTTGATAAGGTGGTGTTTCAATCTTAAATTTATTAAAATTTTATTATTAAAATTAATCTTTATATTTAAAGTATTATCTACTTTAAAATTTGGGGTTTTATTATAATTTTAGTTTTAAAAAATATTCAAAATATTAAAATAATAAGGTATATTTATTACCTTTAATCTCGACTCTTAAAGTACTGTTAAACTATACAAAATTAATGATGATACTAGAAGAAGGGGGAATAAATGGCATCAAAGGAGCGTTCTTTGTTTTACCCGTAATGAAGTTAGTAAAGAGAATGTTTTATTAAATATGTTATTGGGAAGAGGTTGTTGAGTCACTTCCTAATGAAGATAAATACACACTAACTTTAGGCTTTTAAGGACAAATCATCATCACTATATATCCAATTCAAAAAGTTTTCTTAAATGACACATGCAATTCTCCTTATTCATCATCCATTTGTGGAAATAAAATATAGGTGGACCTCAAAAAGCAATTTCACAATTACTCCCGGGCTGTTTTTTAAATAATTTTTACATAATAACATATATAACAAAATTTTACTTTAATTAATTTATAAAATTATTTATTAAAAATAAATAAAATTTTAAAAAATGGTCATGCAAATCATTTTAATTTATTTATTATAAGTACGAGTAAAAATATTTAAAAGTATAAATTAATAAAGTTTTCAAGTAAAATTGGTAATCATAATTATTTTTTATTAAATTTTTTTTATTATATTAAAAAATTAGTATTTAAATGTAACATTTCTATGTATAATAATATATTATTTTAGTATCTCTACAGTTTATTGTAATTTCATAGTAATTATAATTTGATTTAATATAATATAATGTTATCCAGTATTAATATTTAAATTTAAATATTTTTATACATAATATTACATTAGTACTTCATTAAACACAATCTCTATAATTTATATTTATGTTTGATTTTAATGAATTATTATATAATTTTTTATTAGATTACAATATTACTCTCTTTCATTATTAAAATTTATATAACAAAGAAAATATTAATAAAGGCAAAGACTATATTAGTATTTGATTCAGACCACTGAATTTTAATATTTTTAAAATTAAAAGTGTATTCTAATATATTAAAAATCAGTTAATTTAGTGGGTTTATTTTAATAAAATGTTAACCATACTAAGAAAGTTAAGCGTATTTAAAAAGTTCAAGTAGCTATATTTTCGATAATATCACAATTTTATGATTTAAATTTATATAATATATATATTTTACTGGTTAGACTACTACAAAATAACATGTATTTTACTAAAACGGGATGATTTATTAAAAATTTTATCCTAAGCAAGTATTTGTCGTATCACACATTTATTAGATTAAGTATTTATTATTAGACTAAAAAACTATAATTATTAATCATAATACAATTTTTTCTATTTAAGAGCATAACAGTTTAAGTATCATTATTTAATTGTGACTTAATTTTTTTAAAGAACAATTGATATTACATGTAAAACATTAAATTGTTTTAAATTTATATAATTTTTATATATTTAATGGAAATATTTAAATATGATTTTAAGTTATTATAATGGAAAAACTATGTAATAATTTTCTTAATAAGTATATCAATTATCATAATTACTATTATTTTTTAATTTTTTAATTTAAATTTTTAAGTAAAATTTATATTTAAAATCATAGAATAATCATAAAATTTAAAATAATGAAGGATGAAAAACTTTATAGATAAATTTAAAACTAATTTATTCTTCATTTTATCTATACTCTATCTCTCTAAATATTAATTCTCTACATTTTTTCTAAAGTTATATTATAAACATTTATCTTTCCCACAGTTAGATTACATCCTTAAAGAGACACTAGTGAGTCACTCAAAATGAGTCCATCAGAATCTTAATTATGATAAGTCCTTATTTAATAAATTTTGTCTTTTTTTTCTAAGTGTGTGAGAGTTTTATATTGAAATCAACTAAGAGATAGAGATATAATAGTTTAATCATTGATATGAAGTTATATTCTAGAGTAAGAATGTATCCTCTATGTTAAGAATGAATCTTGTATAAAAAAAATTATTTTGTTGTATAATTTTAAGAAACTTTGTATACTTATTATAAGCTAAAAGTGATCAGGATATTACTTGTAATTATCATTTAATTAATGGATTCCTACTAGCATTAGCATGTGAAGGGGAAATGAATATAGTACAAAATTAACATAAATAAGTATAAATACTATATTCATTGTTGTTATTTATTATATGTATTTGCATTCGTATTTGGTTATATGACTATTATGCAAAAATAAATTTCAAAATGTTTTTAAGTTTTATTAAAATTCCCTGTATAGAATTAACCTTATCTTTCAATGCAAACTTTAATTATTTAAATTAAAATTGAAATGGATTAATTATAATATAGTTAAATTATAAATAAATTAAATAATTAAATATGAGAAGAATTAATTATAATTATTCACTAGTTTTCAAAAAAATCTTTTGTTATAAATAAATTATTACAAAATATTGTAAAAAAAATTACAGTTTTTTTTTGTAAAAATTGATTTTAAAATTGGTTTCAAAAGTTATTCGCTTATAGATGTAATAGACTTTTATAATTATTAAAAACTCAAATAAATAAAATGCTATAAATTGTGGAGGTTAAAACTTGTATGCTCATTAATATTAACGAGATCTTTATAAAATTTATTACAACATTCAATATTTTTAAAATATGATGTCGTCTGTAACGGCAATAAATTTTTGTAGGCATAAAACAGGAAAAAAAAAAGTTGTGTTTTACCTATGGAGTGGATGCCAAATTGGATTTCAAAATTATATAGTTTCAAAATTAATTTTCATTAGTATCGATTAAAAGACATAAAATGTAGATTAAAGTGATACAAGACTATACTTAAAAGGATGATATTTTTAAGAAGTTTTACTAATTACTAACTAATGGATGGTTTTTGAAATTATAGATATTAAAATGTCCAATCAACATAATTTCAAAGATTAACTAAGAGTTTTTCTTTTTTTTTTTTCAAAGTATTTTGACATAATGTTTTTCGAAAAACTGTTAACATCATATTGATTTTATTTAATTAAAAGAAAAACATTGAGAAATAATTTAGTACATTAAAGGTATAAAAGTGTGATATACATTTTTTCAACAACTTTTTCTCTACTATTAATTCCTTAAACTCAGTTTTTTCAAGGATCTTTAAATTCAGCTTTATAGAGTAATCTTAACAAATTAGCTTGTGATTAATGATAAGATAAAATTAATGATACATAAATGAATGTTTAGTTTTTTTGAGTTTATTTTTTATACACTGTCAATGATAAACTTGCATATAATCAATGAATCATAAATCATTAAATAGTTATGATTTCGAAATAATTATATAAACATATGATAATTTATTATTTGACAAAAATATAGAAAACTTTTAACAAATTACATAGTAGATACACAATTTTGTCTAGCTTTAGTGATAAAAATTCTTGTCATATTTGAAAATGAAAGGTGGTTGTGTAAGAGACATCAGGTGTGAATGATGTATACACCAGTGGCATTGCAACTAGTGTTACAAATTGATGAATATATACAAAATTGCTTTCTCCATCAATTAACATAGCATATTTTCTTTTTTGATTGTATTCCAAATATCAACATCTAAATTGCTCATAAACAAAACCTTTGGATGAACCTTCCTTTGCATCACTCCTTTTTTTCATAATTTAATTTATATACAAGTTAAACATTGGTTTCAGATATTAATATGAAAAATTTCTACAAAACAAGTTCATTTTAGGTTTTTTTTTTTCATAAGTGCTTATGTAGAGATTTATCTTAATACTACTTTAGAATTAAAGGTTATTTCTTTTTTCAAAATCAAGTGATACAATTACTTTATAACATGAAATTGGAAAGGTTTGTATAACTTACCCCAAGTAAAACCAAGGTTAAACATTATAATTGTACAAAAAAATCATTCATGCAATTAAGATAAAAAAAATTGAACCATAGTTTTACTTAAAATAAATTGGACAACCCCTTAAAATAGGGTCAGATTCAATCTCATCACTAAGTACCAGATTTGGTGGCATAATGTGTTTGATTAAAATTGATAAACTTGCACACCTTGACATCTCATCATTTTACATAGTGTGTGTGAAGGAGTAAAGATGAAAACAAAGATAACATTTTGCAAAATATTTTACCCAAAAAATCTCAAACAGTGATGTTCCAAAAGTAAATCCTTTTACCCATTTTTGAAATTTCAACTACAGATAATTCAATCAAATATTATTATATAGTCACAATAATTGCTATTGAAAACCACTTTGCTATTTGAATCCCATAACTTCTCAGGTTCCTCTGCTTTGTTCCTGCTATGCCACTCTATTATTGAGAGGGCCAAATGTAGATTGAACCTGGTGCATGGATTCAACGCTTTCTATTAACACCACAGTTATTTATTATTTTTTATAATATAAACTTAACATTTTAAGGTCCAAACTGATTTTTTTCTGCATAAAAAAGTTCATTTCATGGTCCTCTGATCTCTGATTAAGGAGATGTACATGCATCAATGTCAATACATAAAGGAATCTGCAGCACATTCTCTCTGCAATAAAAAATACGACAAAACTTTGATATAGTTTTTCATGTGCATTTGATGTTGTTCTCTAATTAGAATTAGATTTTTACCTCAATAAACTATGCCTATACTTAATGCAAACTTTTTTACTTCCCAAATTATTGAGATGAAACTCTTTCTAATTGGAGAACAACATTAGAAAACACCGAAAGATCAACATCTAAGTTTTGTCCTAAATAATACACACCACCTATGATCAGACTAGATGTAAGAGAAATACAAATGCAATAAGACAAGGGGTCAAGACAAGTCCTAGGACGCCATCCATTCATACTTGTTTCCAATTGTTGTCAGATATCACCATTACCTTGCTGAGCCTTTGACTCATAGAAGAGTCTTACAGTTGAGTAAATGGTAGAGGGTTCAGCCATGGCACCATTGCCATAATCCCCACAAGCTAACCTCTTTGTAACAGGTGGAATGAGAGAAATGCCAAGCTCATCAATGGCGATCAGATGCCGCTCGGTGAAAGGATTGTTCCACATAAGAGTGTTCATGGCTGGTGCAACAAAAAACGGCTTGCTGTAGTCCCAGGCTCGCACAATGCATGTCAGTAGATTGTCACACAACCCTCCAGCAATCTACAACAACATATATTCAACATACTTTAATAGAAACTCATGTAAACCCTATATAAGATGTCCACACAAAAGCTGAACACCAAAAGATGCATATGAACACATAGCATTGAGTGAACTTGCCTGCACTGTATAAGAATAGATATGTCATAGACATGCCAGTTTGTTTAATTTAATGTGGAGAAATATAAGCTATAATTTTAACATGTTGTCACAGTGAAGAAAAGACAATGTACCACCATTTGTCTATTTAAGATATGCTCAGATAAACTTATTTACAACTTATTTAGGCTTTATCTTATGACATAAGCACCTGTGCAAATGTCTAGGAGAAAAAATGCAATAGCTTATATTAATAAGCTATGAGGGGTAGCTTTTGAAAACAGTATGTGATAATAAAGTGAATAGAGAAGTACAGGATTAACCCCTTGTGTATAATGAACGCATAATGTTATGTATTTATAGATAAGAAACATACAAAACTTATGGGCTATGGCCGTAACATCTAACACAGTTTATAAGTTATAACCTTTCTGAGAACAGTGTAATTATATTTTCTCTTCAATTGCAGAAACAACCAAAGCATTTATTCAATAAGCACTTGAATTGTTTACCCAAATGCATCCATAATTACCTTGCCAAGGGTGTTTGCTGATAATGGAGCAATGACCATGATATCAGCCCATCTGCGAAGCTCAATGTGAAGCACATTATCACCAAGTTTCATCCAACTAGACCATTCATTCTCATCGGTGTATAAAGTTACATCCTTTGGCATTGCAGCTTTATCAATGAAATGCAAAGATGCACTTGTGGCAACTGCTCTTACATCTGCCCATTCAGAGAAACAATGACAAAGATTTGCAAATTTGACAGCAGCAACACTCCCACTAGCAGCAAGTAGAATCCGGGGCTTTCTTGGTGCAGCATCCACAGCCATAGTCTCTCCCTCACCGCTTTCAGGTTTTGAACTGGCCATCACCCAGAGCCTTCCACAATGATCTTAAATTTCCATGATTCAAACAGCAGTTTCAGCTCACTCACTAAAACCTTCAAATTGGTAAACTAAAACCCCTTTAGAGGACAGTACATAGTCACTAAATATTTGAATCACATTGATGCAAAAGGAAAAAGATCCTTAGTTATTGAACTAAAACTCAAATATACATGCATCTAAAGCTAAGTCTAACTACAGCCATGCATAGCTAGCTTAACACCAATGACAACATCTACCTCTACGTACTATAGTCCTGTCAAGATAAAAGTCTTTATGATAATTTTTTTTTTCTATAAATACATAGTAAAAAGAAAAGAAAGGTAAAATGAACTAAGTTTCTCTCATAAAAATTAATTTATGCTCTTCAACTTCTCCAGAAGTTCTTCATCTAATTTCTCTAAAATCTGAGTTGTAATGGTTCATTTTAACTTACTAAGAAATTTGATTATTTAGCTTTGGTGCTTCCGTTGGAAATAAATATATTATATCAGATCCAAAGGTCAATATCTTACATATGTTAAGAAAAAGAGTTTAATTCTAAGGAATGTCAAGACTAAATTCTTTTACCCTTAAAACAATTAAAAATCAGCCTACATTAGAGATCACCCCACATTGTTCCTATAGTAATAAAAAAACCTTTATCATTTAGTCCATATACCCTATACATAATATTTTTAATCCTTTTTAGTCCCTAGAAAAGAAAATAACTAAAAGTGATTAAAAATTACATTGTCGAAACAAAAACGAGTTTTTTTAAATATTGGAACTGATATAATTATAGAAACCAAAAATGTAATTAGACCATTATTATAAAATTCACCAATTTCTACAATCATGAACATCATGACTGAATGAAAATATAAAAAACTTTAACCTTGCCGTATATACCAATTAAACTTATTTTAAATTATAATCACGTTTACAAGTGTGTGTGTGTATGCGTGTATCATGCAATACATGATAAATCAGAGTTCAGCCTTAGAAATTCAAAATTACCTACATTCCCTTCCCCCAAATCAGGAACCCTAGAGAGAGATTTCCTGATTTAACAATCACAAATCCCTAAAATAGACCGAAGCAGATTTTACAAAGAAAGGGAGGCCTAATTTGAACAGTGAATTCGGATGAAATCGGAGAAGAGAGCGGAAAAGTAGTGTCGAACTGAATCCAAAATTAAGCAAACATATTCAAAAACATGTTCCAGCGAAAGTAAAATCCACGATTTCTAGTCCCAGGAAACCCCACCATAGAATCGATCAATTTTTTGTTGAAAGAAAATGATGGGGTGAAGGAAAATGAAGAAAAGGTAAGCAACAAAAGAGTAAGATGAACACAACACACAGTGAAAATGAAATAAAAGGGAAGAAAAAGTGGAACTAACCTAACGGAGTGAGGGTGATTTTCCTGACAACCTCAGCAACCAACTGACGCCGACAACAGTCCGTTTCCTGTTAGTGTTTGCGCTGTCAGTACTTAAAAATAGATCCCGCTGCGAAACTCACACACTTTACGATATATTTCTTATCAAGAAGAAGAAAGTGGATTAGAAAATATGTTGATTAATTTTTTTATGATTATAGACATCTTTTATTTATTAAAAAGTAATATTATATTTAATTATAGGAAGTAAAGTATATAAACATAAGTATATATTCAATTATCAATAAACCTATTAAATCTTGATTTTAATTTAATTTGAGCAAGTTTTTTAAAAAGAACACTTTTAGAAGAACAAAAAAAGAAAAATATTTTTTTTTTATGTTAAACATAAGTGATAGAAAAATTTAAAATATAATTTTACAGAATATATAAGAAAATCTTTAAAAACTAATTTATTCGAAAAGGAAAATTAATTATATGATAAATTTATATTATTTTTCTTCTCATTTTGTTTTACTAATATTTTTTGTAGAGTAGTTTATCGAAACATGTTTATCATTTGATTATATTAAATTTATGTTTATTATCACAATTTTAAATAACTTACCATACTTATTTATATATTATCATAAATATTAATTGATTTTTCAAATGTTAACAGATAAAGTTTATACATTATACTATTCATTTAGGCTTATAATAATAAAATTCTTATTATATTAACCATCATGTGACTACTTAATAATAAATATTTTATAACGATTCTATAGTATTTAATAAAAAATATTTATTCTATTAATACATAATAATAAATATAATAAATCTAATTATATTAGTGTTAATGATGCACTTTATATTTATAAAGTTGCTACTTTTAAGAGACGATTGTCAATATAAAATTTGAATTATATGTAATTTTAAAATATAATAGAAAAATACATAGTGTAATAATATAATTTCTTTATACAAATTATAAACTCAATATCCATTCCTAGACAAGATACACAGTTATAGTTCAAAACAATAAGATAAATATTTTATAAACAGTGAAATATCAATAATCAAATTTATTGTAAAATTGAATTAAAATTGGTTCATAATGTTTACCCTGAATTAAAAAATTGCCATCCCTTTATTTTTCATTATAATATCTTTAATTTTTTTTCTAAATTAAAATGGCTACAATTTGATCATGAGATGAGAATTTATTCTTTAATAAAATCTTATGTTGAATGATTTATACCAACATAATCAGCCTTTAATAACTTTTTTATTCATTCATTTTTATTATTAGAGTACTGTAGATGAAACACATCTAGCATAAGTTAAAGCTTTTGAATTGATTTCAAACTTTAAACACAGAATCAATCCACATATAGACTACAACAAAATTAAAATGCATAAACTTTAAGTTTCGTGTTGTTTTGGAATTTCAAGGGCAATACAGTGCAAGTAGTCATCTCGACAACCAACAAAAATCAGACCACCAATCATTAGAGGAGAAGAGAATATATCCCCTGCCAAGTTCAGTCTTGCAAATTCTTCCACATATCTTCTTTGTTGATTCATGTTCACTCGAAGAAGGTGTATGCCTCCAGAACTGGAACAAATGCAAATTAATCTGAAAAAAATGGTAAAATATAAAAGATTAAAGTTGATAGCTGGTATGGTATACTGTACTCTCTCTTCTAGTTTAAGGATGTGTTCGGGTAAATTTTTTCGTAAGTACTTTTAGATGAAAAAAGGAAAAGAAAAAATAATAGAAGTTTCTCTCCTAATTAACACAAGTTAATTTATAGAAGTTTTCTTGTGTTAGTTTACTCGCACTTAAATTAAGTTTAATTTATGAAATCCTTCTTATTATTTTCTTCTCCTAAAAGTACTTACGTAAAAATCTATCAAAATAGAACCTAAGAAGACCAAGTTAACCTGTCCGAGGAATTGGAAGCATCAGACTCCAGCAGCAAGTGCTCGTCAACATAAGCAGATGCTGTAATTGGATGTCCGACATTGTATTCCCATAGCAGGTCCCCCTCCTCCTGGTGAAGATCAAACATATGGAACAAAACAAATATTAATCTAAAAATTAGTTTGGAACACTGCATATACTTACTTTCCCCCCAGAATACCCATTACCACAATAAGTGAGAATAATTTCTAGTATACGGTCAGACATGAAAGGACGCCTCCCAATAGTATTTTTTACCGTATGCATAAATCTTAGAATCTAAACCAGAACCATATGCTTAATGAACCCGAGCGCCCCTGAAACTTGGACCAACACAATGAGAACACACATTCTTACATGGGACAATGATTTGATATTGTTTTTCTTGAAGGAATTCGTCATATTTCTAGTGTTAAACAAGAAAACTTCTACAATGTTTGGAATATTACTGAATCTAAGTAAATGCGAATTCAAAATAGTTGCGGTCTAGAACGAGTGCTTTAAAGTGTTAGGTAGGTATAGAATAGATATATGTCCAATACACCTGAAAATTGCATTTTTTAAACAGGCAGATTTAAGGGCATCATACAATACTTTGTGAGGTGGGACTAGAATGCACAACAGTTGTTAGCAGTACAAGATTTCAAGCTATTTTGTTGCCTCACCTCATCTCGTTTACAGAAAACACAAGGCGTATTAATATGTAAGACTAATGCTTTGTTTGGTAGGAGTGATTTACTATTTGTGAGGAATGAGTCTTTGTTTAGTGATTTGTGAGAATTGGTAGGAATAGTTTTGAAAGAGAGAATGAAGTCTAGGATGAGGAGAAAGTGGCGGATTTGTGGGCATTGTTTGGTAAATTACTAGTTTACCACTATATTCAATATTTGGTTTTTTAAAATAATTCTATTCATTGGACTTTTCTTTAATTTTTTTATAAAGATTATTGGAAATTAATAAGTAATATTTTTAAGAAATAATTTAGTTTTATTTTCTCATCTAATATTTTATAAAATAACATGTATATTTCAAAAAATACACCAAAGGACAAATTTGGCACTATACTGTAAATAACTTACCAATCAAATCAATCACATGTACCAATAAACTTTCTAAATTAAATATCTTCGCATTAACTTATAGCACCTCACTTTCCATTTACTTTCTCGTCAAATCACTACAAATCAATCCTACACTTTCCACGCCCCTAACCAAACAATGAATTGGAGTATTATCAGAAAGGGAAAGGGAGGGAGAAAAAAATTCTAATAGCAAGCAGCCAATAAACTAATACACAGATTCAGCAATTAACTTTGATCCCAGATAGGGAATATAAATATTGGAAAGCTAAAAAGTAGCCGGTCATGAATCTAGTATAGTAAAAATTAAAATCCGCCAAAAAGCAATAAAAGGGAAACAAGGTTATCGGTTAGTTCTCACCAGTTTGAATGAGTATACACTTCCGCTTCTGGAGCATACAAGCACCTAAGGTGGAATAAATAAAACAATTACTAATATAAATAAATCTTTCATCGGTTATTTAGAGAGATAGTAATATATTTCACCTGTAATTCTAATACTTGTATACTAATATGGAGGAGACTTCTTAAAGATACAAATATCATTTACTTGGATGCACTACAGGTAAACTAACTGAGTGAATACATGTCCTCATTAGTTATTACTATAATGTATTTTAAACAGAAGCCGGCATAAACTTTCCAATCTTTTATTGATTTGACAAAAGGATGTAACGAGCCAAGTGGAAAAAGAATTAAGTAAATGACTATGTAAAATCCATGAAGAAATAGATCTACCTCATTAGGAAGAACAGAAGCTATGCATGACCCAGCAAATATTGGACCATCAGTTGTTTTCTGAGCAAAATTCAGTAACAAATCAGGTCAAAATTACTTCCATCCAGGATATAGTTAAGGATTGCAACCCTAATGAGGTCCATTCTTCATACCTTCCAAACAATGGATCCATTCGGACTCAATGCAAGAACATGACCATCTACCAAGCAACATATTACTACAAGAAACAAGAAAAAAATACTGCTATAAGGAAAAAAATACATGACATATAATTAGAAGGGCGTATAACACATAATCAAAAGGCAGTATAGCAATACATACCAGTTCCATTGTGGGCGACTGCAAGAGAACCAAACACAGGAACTTCTAATTCATTTAGCCACAAAATAGTAAATGGAGAAGCCTGAATTCAGAAAAGGATTATTTAACAGATAGTGCTGATTTGAATATGTTGGCAACTTCATCATTCAGCAATATTAACAGATTTATGCATCTAATGCTCAAACGTCAAGCTAAGGATTGATCTCTTGGGTCGAAACTAAGCAACTTCAATCATCTACTTTTTATACCTTTTTCTCATCCATGCCAATTCAATCACCAAAGATTTCGGTAGAAAAGCAATTTCATGAAAAATAACTATGAAAAAGCAAGCATGTGCCTATTTATTCCAGATTTGTTATGAATCGAGGGCATGAAATAGCTCAAGTTGTGAATAGCAGGCAGGCAACAAATCCTAACTCATAATAACTCCAAATGTTGAACATTAGTGTAACTGTAACTCCTTAGTCATCCTGTCAGAGGCATGCAAAAAGGCTTTGGTAGACTTCATTTAGCCTGTACTTTTAGTTGACACTTGAAAAGACCTCTCTATTCTCCTAATATAACACTGTCACGAAAAAATCCATGATTCTTTTCTTCTATTCTTTTTCTCTTTTGTTCTCTCCTCTGAAACATCAATAGTTGTCAGTTTGCAAGATAAACAATAAGTATAAAACTCTGCTTCTTCTTTGCTCCTTTTATTCTTTTTAGGTTCATTCTTCTATAAATATATAATTATTGCCGGTTAAGATATCATACTTAATGGAGTTACCATCAAATGGGGACACCTTCGAATCTAAATGCAAAGAAGCGGCCATTTCTACAAAATATTTCACTAAGAAACTAAATCCAAAGGATGGAATTTGCACATCTAGAAACAAGGCAGCCTATATAAAAACAGAATTGAAGCCCCACTCAAGAAATAAGTATACATGTATTTAATGGATTTATAAATTCATCATACCGATACTGATACAGCTGTTATACGACCACCAGTAGAGGCCACATAAAGCAAATCACGAGCCTACACAATAAATTAGTAAGAACTCAATAGTAATATTTAATTAAACAATATGTATGTATTATGTCATTTAGAAGGGAAATCACCTCATCGATTGCAGGTGACCCATATATACTGCCTCCACATGGTAGCTTGTACACACAGCAATGTTTTTTGTAGTCAAGAGCATATAAGTTATGATCATGTGAGCCACACCTATATAAACATTAAAGCATGCTGAAAACTTAAGTAATTTCCGACCAAGCTACATGTAACATACCTTTTTAACATGTATGAGATGAGGGGCTTGTGACACACTATTAGATTCTTTGAAAATGAACTCTGCAGGGAGAAGTTCCACCCTTGCTTCTAGTCTACTAATTAACATTTTTGTGTGTGGTGGTGTTTAGATTGTAAATATGGTTATGAGCATGTATTTATTCAGTGAATTACTAATCTTGTGAATTATATTATCAGAAAAAAATATTAAAGGGGGAAGAAAAGTATTATAGGAGACTGGAGTATATGATTTCTTCCAAAAAATAGAACAATAAAGAAACAAGTAACATGAAAAAAAAAATAGAAAAAAATAAAAAAATTAGCACAGAAAATCACATTCAGTTTATTAATAAAAAATGGCAACTCTTTAAAACAGCCATGTGTAGGACACCACAGGGAAGCACATTAGGCAGGAAATTTATTCCCACGGCCAGGAAACTCAACAACTGAGAGTCTTGTATGAAATCTTAAACCATACATCAAAATCCTTAATTTTCATATGTTTATAGAGAATCCTTTCACCCTTGTGATTTTCCAGGTTTGACAACTTGTATTGTTCCAAAGAATGCGCCAACTTTTGTCCATGGGAATAGAAATTGGTCATCAGATAACCTCCAAAGTATATTATTTTTTTAGTTGAAAATAAAAAAGGCATTTGAATGTAATTTTGTAGATTGCAAATTTCTTACAAAAAACAACTTAGATGTGATGGAAATTGACAAAGGATTTAATATATCTCAGTAAAAGTCATTTAATATCTCTAATCATTATAAAATCTCCAATACGACACAATTGGACATCTCCAACACACCCTCTCTCACTCAATGGCTAGACATCTCTAATGTAGGATTAGATATTTGAGGATAGTCCAATAGTGGACCCGATAGAGGGTGGCATGATAAGTCAAACCTCGCTAAGGTAGGTTCTGATATCATTTAAGAAAGTGGACTTCTAAGCCCAACTCAACCTCCAATATCTGGCTTGCCCAAATATATATTACAATTTGGTCATATTTCTAGCCAATGTAAAATCTCCAACAACATAAAATTGAGAAGACATCAAAGTACAAACAAATATATCAACCTATAACCACTCATGAATTTTAGTCTCTTCTATTCCTCTACTCAACTACCCAAATGCCAAAAATATCATTTTCAAAGATTGATTTGTACAAACCAGCAGTACTCTAAAGAAAGTATACTGCACATTCATCCCACCTACAAGGGTTCTAAAACAATGATTGCAGACTATATAACAAACCTGCATACATGGCAATAATTGTGGGAAGTACTGAGTCTGTGTTGTATATAAGAGAAGATAAGGAAAATGATAGGGTTGGCAATCAATCATTCGGGTAGCGATCACTTGTGAGTGGCTATTGCCTAGGGACAAGAAGTTTTTTGTGTCTTTCATTTGTCATAGAATTTGGAATTGGGTCTAATTTATTCATATCAAACTGACTTGTAAAGTAAAACTTTGCACCTCATTTATACATTCTATGTTAGCTATATCATTAGTCAATTAGGGACTAAACCACCACTCTGAAGTTGCAATTAAGGCAACCCCCAAAAGGCCACTAAGGCGGGCTTGGGGTGACAGCAATTAAGGCAACTTCTTATAGTATTTTCATTTTCAGCTTCTTATTTTCTGCATATTACCTTTTTAATCAGTGAACTGTCCTCTAAATGTTGTCTCTATTCCTAATCTTATCAACATAACAAAAACTCTTAAATACTTGGATGCACACTAAATAGTATGTATAATACTAGTATATAAAGAGAAGAAAAAACAGAAAACAAAATACCAGATCAATTGTCTGCATTTGTCTACAACCGGCTGTGATTTTACCTTCAAGAGTTCAAAAACATAATTAGAGACTGACCACAAAAAAAGAGAAAAGAGGGGGACAGGGGACTATATTAAGTCAAATAATAACAATAGACTTATTCCTCTGTATGAACAATGAAGTCAGATAGCACATCACATTCTCTAAAATATAAAAAGAAAATTAAAAATTAAAAAAAAAAATGCCACAATGCTGTTGTGTCTCTGCATATCAGAAATGCGGATGAGCAGAACATCCATATGAATCCATGAACCCAATCTGTTAATATTCGGCTCACCAACAATATAATACACCTACTCATCTAAAGAAATGAAGAAACTCAGTCAGATTTTTTTTCCACACAAATACTTCCAGAATGAAAATGTTGAAGAATCAAATTTTATCTGGTTATTTCACTTAAGACTTTGCCTTGTCAAAGTGAAAGGTTTTGACTGGATACCCAAAATTTAGCACTTCATACAATGTTAAAAAAAATCTTAATTTATTATTATTGATGTTGTCGTTGTCATCATCATGATAAATAAGGTATCATTTACATAAATGGCTTGCATCTCTAGGACATGCCTTCTTACAAGATCCCTACAGAGATATGGAAATAGATGACCTGTTTCTACCATGTTGAGAAATTCAGTTTTATTTATAAAAATATGGTCACAAGGAGGCTTTAGTAATGCTTATGCTGTTAGGTGAGTGGTATGAATGACTTTACTACAGCTAGAACATGCAATGAAGCATGGACACTAATGCTCGAGGCGTCAGATGTTTCTAACACTGAAGCCTCCTTAAGACAGTAACCTCTCCTATTGTGATTAAAAAGAAAAAGAGCTTTCATGAAAGAAAGACACCATAAACCACAAACAATAAAGGACAGAAATTTGAGCATTAGAACAAGATACCTCACCAGAGGTTTGGAAAATCCAACAGATGTGTCCATTCAAAAAATCAAGAAAATATATTTTTCCCCTGTAACATCCAACAACCACCTAGAGAAATGTCACATGTTAGAACAGATGGATAGAGTCTTATAACTAGAGTAACTTCATATTAATAAAAAAAAAATATAAACCTGGGAAAAATCAGAAACAATTGCTGCTGTACATTCAATGCGCCCTTCTAGTTTGATCTCCCACTGGACAGAACCACTAAAACATTGATTAGATACAAGTTTCAGTAGTGCTAGAAAAGAAAATAGAAATCAAAATATAGTTCTACCATCAATAGTGGATCCCACTGCTATACCTGAAAGCATTTACATTGTTATCCCTCTATTTATATGTTACCGAGAAAATCAGCCTTACAGCAATTGAAGAACATGATAATCTAAAATGTACGGATAATTCAAGAACTAGTGTAGTTTTAGACAATAGGCAATGGGTTCTGTGGGTTAATTACGAGATGTCTTTAGGCAATGGGAGTGAGTTAAATAGCTGGGTTTTGAAGGAAAAAAATTGGGCTTGAAGTTTTGGGTTATAAATTCGGGTTATGCAACCCAACCCAAATGAATAAGCTAGAAACAAGGGTAGGTGCCCCCGAGATGCCACAGGAGAGGTCGCGAGGTGTGCTACAAGGGGCACTGCGAGAGCTGCCGCAAGATACATCATGAAGAGCACCATGAGACCACAAGCAAGAAACACTATCATGAGGCCGCGAGAGGTTTTGCCCCAAGGTCACAAGCAAGAAATGCCACAATAGGTGCCATCGTGAAGAACATTGATGCCTCAAGGTCAGCTGCTCCCATGGTCGCAAGAAATGCTACTACCACCCGAGCTGCAATCTATAACAGTGATTCAACACGAATCACCAAAATCACTACCTTGAGGCAATGCAAGACTAGAGAGGGAGGAGGAAATCGTAGATGAGTACGGTCTTACTCTTTAGAACGCAATTCTGACAACCTTAATCAATGGTTGATATGGGATCTCCAATATATAAATTAACATGACAAAAATTTCAAATGATAATTAACATTCATATAACTCACTATAAAAACAAATTTGCAAAGTTCTACATGTTTTCTATAATAATGACCTTCACCATAAAAAAAGTAATGAGCCTCACAATGTTTATAATATAAATTTTTTTCTTTTAATTTCTTCTTATTTCTATATGATAGCAGTGCACATAAAGTGTTTTTAGCCAACTATAAGTGTCAATTCACTCTCTTGTGTTCAAGTTGTGTCAAAGAGATGCCCAAGATGTGTCAAAGAAGTGTCTAAGCTGGAAAAAAAATATTTTTTAATTATGCCACGGTTGAGGAGCATCAGACATGTATCAAAGACTTGTCCGACCAGTGTTGTATTTGAAACGTGCCAAACATGCCTACACACTATAGTATAGAGGTGCTGGTGTTTCCTGTACTCTTGCCAATTCACGCATAACACTGCCAGATTGTGCAAATTAAATTTTAAAGAGTAGTAGTCAAATTTTCCAATGTTCTAGGATATGTTAGAAACCAAAGATATGATATATCAACTTTGTTGAGCCATATTGATGCTTTTTACAAAAGCTATATATATCATTAAGATTACAGTTGTTTTACTTGTGACCTGATACAACCCCAATCGATAAACTAATAAAATATAAAACTGAACACATATCACACAAAGTGCAGCAATACACTTGCTGTCCTAAACAAAACTCTCCTAAAAAGAGTGTTCTCAGTCAACAAACATCAAATAAAAATATACTTGCCTAACCACCTAGCCTACTTTGAGAAATAATCCTAATGCATAACTGTCATTACTTATTTTCAGTGAATAGCAAACTTCATGAAGATTCTAATACAGAATTAATACAAAATTTCTGATACAGAATAAATTACTTTCTATCAGATACCCTCCTAACAATAATTGTCTCAAATCCTTCAACAAATGCTTCCTAACCCACTAGGACCTCAAAAATCCAATCAGGTCCACATCATTAGTCAATCTATATAAAAATTATTTGAATGTACAGGAAATTATCATGATGCCAATTGCAAAATTTGTAAAAATATTAGATGAAAAAATGAGTAATTGCTGGTATGCAAACTTTCATTAGAACCTGGAGATTAAACTATAACATGAAAAAACAAACACAAAACTTTGATCAATTTTAGTTCAATAATAAGAGAAACATAAGGCAGCAGAATTACCTTCTAGCATTTATGCAGAGAAATTTATGAGAGTGAGATCCAATGAACAAATAAATGTGTGTGCCTTTACACACAAGCATTGGTGAAGCATCAACACAAGATTCCATGTAAACTTTCCAAAAGTCTTTCATGTGACCTCTGTTGCCTCTTGGAATGTCTGCAGACCAAGTTTTTTGGTGCATATCAATTACTTCCTGCTGCCCTTCATGCAACACCTTGTTGCATCGGTTAACTGAGAATGATAACAGTGGGGAAGACCATGGGAATGATTCATCACCCCATGATGTAACATCTGTCGAACCCCTCTTTAAACGTTTAGAAGGAGAAGAACCATCATCATTATCTTTGGAAGTCATCCTTGACTCAAGAAGACTAGAATTTTCAGTACGATTAGTATAAATATGGTTATCTTGTCTGTCTGTGTTTATTTGCAAACAACTATCCAGACTGTTATGCAAAGAGCATGATCCTTTTTTCTGGAGAAGAGCCATACAAAGCTTAAGAGCACTTGGATAGTAGTAAAGAAATCTCAAGTCAATCCCCAAACTGTATGCAACATGTGCAGCAGAAAGAGAGTTACCGCCCAGCATAAAGAAATCATCATCATCACAAACCTTTTCAATCATTAAAGCATCACGAAATGCCTGTTAAAAGAATTACCCAAATTAGAATCCTTAATCTTAAGAACAGACTTTAATTGAGCAATAATAATTGACCGAATTTCCATAAGGAAACATGACTTTAGTGGACTCCAATTTATTGCATAAACAGTTTTAGGGGTCAAGAATTTACATGTATATCAGAGGCTCATAAACTTATTCATCATTTGTCATCATCATATAGATCACACAATGGAAAGAAATGAAAAGGCAATTTTCTAGGAGATTTTATTTGAGAGAACAGGTGTGAAGAATTTTCCTAGGGTTTGGTTTGAAAAGTTTAGTAGTGTTGTTAAACAAGTTAGCATAACTCGCAGTGAGGCAGATCATATAGTTTTTTACTGTCACTCGAGTGTTGGGTGTATCTATTTAGTAGTATAGGTTAATGACATTGTTCTTACAGGCAGTAATCACCATGACATCTCTCAAATAAAATAACATATTTGTCACCACTTTTAGACCAAAGATCTTAGCAAACTCAGATATTTTTTTGAAATTGAGGTAGCATAATCCAACAGTGGTATTGTTATCTTCCAAAGGAAGTATGCATTGGATATTTTGGAGGAAATTTGATTAATAAATAAAAAATTTGTTGCCATACCCACGGATCCTAATGTCAAACTCATACCCAGTCAGGAAATGCATATCTGAAATCCTAAGAAGTACAAAAGATTAGTAGGAAAATTGAACTACCTTACTGTTACTCGTCCTGGTATTTCATTTCCATATAGTATGGTGAGTCAATTTCTTAATTTCCCATGTGTCGACCATTGGAATGCAATCAATCGTATATTAAAGTACATTATTAAAGGTTCTCCTGAAAAAGGCTTGCTATATAGTCACAATAACCATACTAAAGTTATATGTTACTTAGATGCTGATTGGGCAGGATCTCTGTCTAATAGAAGATCCACTTCTAGATATTGTGTTTCTATTGTGATAATTTGATCTCTTGGAAGAGGAAGAAACAAAATGTTGTGGCAAGATCTAGTGTTGAAGCAGAATATAGAGTTATGGCATCCGCTACCTATGAGCTTATTTGGCTTAAATGGTTAGAATTGCAATTTGGAGAGGTCACTCAAATAACACTCATATGTGATAATCAAGTTGCTCTTTATATTAGCTCAAATATCGCCTTTCATGAAAGGACCAAACATATTGAGATTAATTGTCATTTCAATCCAGAAAATATTATATTTAAAGACATCAAGACTGAGAATGTTAATTCGAATGATTAGTTAGCATATATTTTTACTAAACCTTTACAAAGACCTAGAATTGATTATATTTGTAATAAGTTTGGTACACATACGATTTATATATACTAGCATAGAATTGATTATATTTGTAACAAGCTTAGCCCATATTTTCTGTTATTATTTCTATCTATAAATAAACAAAACATATATTTTTCATTATCCTTAATAGTAATAAATTTATTTTTAGTATAGCCCATAATCCAGTGCTAAAACCAAACATATTGAAATTGATAAGCCTTTTATCAAGGAAAAATTAGACAGCGGTCAAATCTACATTCTATGTCTCCTCTCAAACAACCTTGCAAACCATCTAACAAAGGGGCTGAATAGTAACAACTTTGAAAGAATTGTTTCCAAGTTGGGAATGGAAAATGCATATTCCAGCTTGAGAGGGAGCGTCAACAATCATATTTTATTACTCCACATGCAGCAGATTATAATTAAAGTGTACAACGGAGATATCCTTGACTCATTGGGATCTAATAGTATCCCTGAATAATAGAGATCTTATTATATCACTAAATAATAGGGATCTGATTATATCCCTTAATCATAGGGATCTGATTACATTAAGTATTGTTATTATATTTCCTAAATTAGTTTTCCAATCTTGAACATATATCTGATGTACTCTTAGTAATAAAATCATTCTATTTTACCCTCATATTTGAGACCAATCATAGCTGTGTATTTAAAAAAAAATGAACAAGCATGAAAAAAAACTGAACAAGCTGTCTTATATTCCTAATTCAATGAAAACAGTGTAAATGTCAAATACTTTACAGCTTACATCATAGTTCAAGACCAACTATGACTATTGAATTTACAATATAGTTCAGTACAACATGGTCCACGAAGAAATTGTGATTTCTATTCTGAGACAAATGATGTCATCATAAAATAATGAAACCATACCTTTTTGACAAGTTGCAAAAGATTGCTGCAGTCGATGTTACCAATTTTATCCTTAACATTCTTTGTCAAAAATGTTGAGCCAACCAACAATTCATAATTAACCTTACCACTAGGAGACATGGGGAATGATTCTATAAAGAAAAAACGGTTGGGAAGTACAACAGAAGGAAGTTTGTTAATCATCCAACTTCTGATTGACGGTATTAATGATTCACCCAAGCTTTCTTTTTTCTTCAATATGATAAAGGCTTCAAGAAGCACAAGTTCTGCTTTATTATTTCGACAAACTACAGCAGCATCATTTATATGTGGATGCTCCCTTAACAAATCTTCAACCTCTTCTAGGGCAATACGCTGTCCATTGATTTTTATAATGCGGTCTTTTCTTCCCAAAAATACAAAGTCACCACTAGGCAACTGTTTGACTAAATCACCTGTTCTAAAGTATAATTGATCTTGACAACCGTCAACAAAATCACCACAACTGTAACGTGGAAGCAACTTTGCAAAAGCATCAGACATTTCCTTAGATTCGTTGTAGTAACCCCTAAAGATGCAAGGACCACCAACATATAGCTCTCCCTCGTTTGATGCACCATTTTCACCACGAAGAATCACATCACAGTTGGGAATGGGTAAACCTATTGGAACACTAGTTAGCCTTTCTTCCTTAAAAATCAATGGCATTCTCTTGCAATCAAAATATGTACAGTCACCGGAGACCTAAGTTAAAAAAAAGGAAAGAAACATATATGCATAAGCCAATGATAATTATACAGAACACTGGAAAAGTGCAATAGACAAGCACCATGTAAACTCCTTTCTAGTTAATTACCTTAGTCTATAATATCCAACATGCATGACTAGATAAGCATTGAATAGCAGTAACAAAGAACAAATAAAACAAGACAGCAGCCACGAAAAAATTGAAATCACCTTGATGCATCCAACAAAACAATGCTGTATTAAATTGTGGGGGAAAGAGGAACCAGACAGCACATTTAAACTATGAACACAATTGAAACAGATTATACTGTAGAAAGATAACCTTCTGCTCTAACCTCAGTGCTCCCATATAAATTCAAGATTGATGTCTTCGGTAGTATAGTTGAAAGCATCTCCCACAAGGTCAAAGGAAAAGTTTCACCGCTAAGCACAAGCAATTTCAGGGAATTTTCTACCCGCATGTTAGCATTGGTTTTCAGTCCAGGAAGAATAGTCTTCATTAGTGATGGAACAGTTGTGAGCCTATTAACAAAATATGCCTACAGAAGCATTTAATATAACAGGAACAGTAAGGAATTGAAAGAAATATAATTCTATTGCTAAGTACCAACTGATACTGTGATAGAAACAAATAGAATACAGAATGCTTTCCGACCTGTGATATTTAAAATATAAATTTGTAATAAGTTGGATAATATTGGCAATACATGAATCAGAAAAGCACAATCAGAACTACCATACCTGCAGGAAATCTATCATAGAATACAAATTTTCTTTTAGCCCATTGAAAGGAGGAATAACTAACACACAAGCAGTCAAAATAGAACTGAGAAATTCTTGCAGGTGATCAATGAAGCTAACTGATGACTTAAACAACAACAGTTCTTGTCCATTCAGAGGATACATTCCTTGCATCCATGAAAAGCGATTAGAAAGACCTGGCAAGAATGTAAAAGTAAAACAAATTGTAATATACTAAAATTACAATATATATATATATATATATATATATATATATATATATATATATATATATATAATATACATAATAAAAACATATTGTTAGAATAAGTTCCCTCTCATACATTGTATCTGATATCTCCAAAGTTATTATACATATGAGATCCAATAGAGGGAAATTCACTCTCTCAAATTCATTCTCCACTCTCTTGTATTTTTCTCAAGTTGGTATCAAAGCAGGTTGATCCCGGTCTGCTTGTCTCTATCTGTCAAAGAAATTGTCATCTAGTCACTGTTTGCAGCCTTCCACTGCCATCCATCGATGCTTGGGTCGGTGCACCTAGAGTAGCGCAAACCACCCTGGTGGTTGTGCATCCAAATTCTAACGACACACTATCACCATATTGGCTGACCTTGGCATGCATCTCACGTGCAGCCTTCCAATGTACTTATAATTCGTATAAAGTGTATTTTAAGTAAACTAGCATACAAAACTAGCTTATAAGATAAAATTTGTAGTACCTATATATACTACAATTTGGTCATATCTCTAGTCAATAGAGAATCTCTAACACCCCCTCTTCCCAAGATTTGGTATTTGTAGGTGGTCCAATAGTTGTCCAATAGAGAGTGATACAATATGCCTAAGAAACATTGATAAGATAGACTCAAATATTATCTTAAGAAATAAACCTTAAATCTAACTCAACCTTACAAAACATATTTGTAAGGTGAAATTTACACCCACTTATATATTATAATTTAATCATATCTCTAGTCGATGTGAGATTTTTAACGTTAATACATTATGCTAAGAGTCAACAACCATAAAATTAAAGAAACTTGGAAACACAATCAGAAGATGTTAATAAACAATATTACATGCTTCTTTTCATGTAAAGAAGGATACAATGTAATGAACATCTTAGTAAAGAAATATTGTTTTAACAAATCGCTACAATTTGTTACCTTGTTCAGTGCCACACACTCCTTTAGGCTTTCCAGTTGATCCAGATGTGTACATCACATAGCAGAATGATCTTTGTTTTTCATTGGCACACGGCCATGCTAAATCTGTTGGACCACTAGAATCTTGTAGTTTTTGATCAATGGAGTAATTCAAAATGGGACACATACTTGACTTTATCAGCCAATGTGATTCATCAAGCTTGTCCAAATGTCTTTTACCAAAAGAAGATTGGGATCCTATAATGAGATCAACATTCGAAGAAGAGGCAACAAACAATATCCTTTCATTTGGCCAAAACGGATCCAGAGGCAGGAAGGCTTCCCCACACCTCAGTACCGAAAGAACAGCTATGATATATTCAACGGAAGGAGGCATATAAATCCCCACTATTTTTGGCCTATACTCTTCGTTTGATTCAGCCATCGCCTCTTCACTAGGCATGACAGTTTCCAAGGACTCAGGTTTCCGTACAGTCCCCTCTTCATGGTTGGCACCATTGCTACCTGCAGCAGAATACAGGATGTAAGCACAAACTTTTCCGCATTCAAACACACGCAAGATTAACCATGAACAGTAGAATAAAGTTTTTTCAGGCAAATGTAAAACCTTTTAAACACAGATATTTGAGAAATTCGAATCACATATTTTCTTAACATGGACTAACCATCCAATCATGCCTTATGCAGTTTTTTTGTTACCATGTAATAGGTGAGAAATATCACTGATTTTGCCGATAACTAATTTTTATTATGAGACCTGATTGGCCACCTTAAGCAGAGTTTTCCCTTCCAACCACATTTTTCCATTTAAAAACTAAAACAACAATACCTTGATTAAGAAATTCAAGTCCAGTTCTACTCCAAGCAACGGAACGTTGGTGCCTTGTTCACTTTAATAAACATTTTCATAATTTTCACAATTTTAAAATGAAAAATAACCTACTCTCTCACTTTCCCTCCAATTTCATCCAACCAAAGACACCATAAAAATAGCTTCCCCAATCTGATGGATCAAACAGCAGATGAAAAACTCACATCACAATATCACTCAATGTTGTCATTAACAAGCAAGTAGCTTACACCTGAAAACTAACTGACCGACTAACTATCTAACCGTTGCATCCCTACCGAAAGTCTCACGTTGATTAGGTCTTAGGTATTTGTTTCCAAGGGCGGTTTTTAATCACCCTTCTCCCTTAACTCACTGAACCCACTGAAACAAAGCAGATAACACTTTAAATGTTGTAAACTAACTAACACAATACATGTAAGTGAAACACTCGAATAAATTCCTCGATAAACAATTCTAGAAGAAGAAAAATGAAATAACCTTTTCCAGAAACTCAAATTAGCTTATGATAAGCTAATATGAGCGAACTTCACCAAAAACAACTTACATACATAAACTAATTTTAACTCATTTTATTTTTCTCTCATCATTTTTCTCTTTTTAAGTGTTCATTCAAAAGTTTATACACCCTAGCTAACAATCTAACCAGCAAACTTTCCACCGTTGAGTGAATAACTAACCTGGACATTGTCCAGGGATCAAGTGCGGGTCATGCGCACCAAGCAAGATAGAGCGGAGGCGTGAGCTGAGGGAACGAACCGCGTTCAAGACATCAGAGTAAGTGAAGCACCGGTCCCCGTGGTAGAATGGCGGAGATATGGAGTCCACGTGCTCCTCTAAGAGGGTGGTGATGTCGCCGTTGGAGTCGGTGGTGGTGGCATTTTGGCGGCGAAACTCCCGGCAAAGGTGCGCCCCGCCGGCAGCGTGAATCACTGCGATTTTGTTAGGGTTTGCGTACGCTATTCGAAAGAATTCGTGGGAAATGCAACAGAACTGTGCCTCACTCTTCTTCCCTGCACACATCCTTTTGTTGTTCATCTATTTCGTTCCAGTTATTGTGCCAGTTTTGTAGTTTTGGTCTAGTTTTTAACTATATATATATATATATACAGAGAGAGAGAATGAATGTGTGTGTTTTTTTATTTTATAAATTAAATATTTTTATGATATTTTCAATAATATCTTAAATGTAAAATTTAATTGGATTAAAAAGAAATAAAATTTTTTATAAAATTAAATGTTAAACTAGAATTATAATATTTCTAAAATGTAAAGACTTAAAAAAAATATCATAGATCATACTTCTTTTTCTTTCTACTCTTCTTCCTATCAATTTCACAATATAATCTAAAATATGGAGCATAAAATTATTAAATAAACTTAGTTATGGATCAATGCAATAATTTGTAATAAAATTCTCTAAAAGAGTAAAAAAAATAATATTTGGAGATAAAATTCATTATAAAATTGCAAATTAGGGGTAAAAAATACAAGTATATAAAAAAGTTACACCAGTTATGTTGGTTACCAAAGAAAAAATGTAAGATTCAGATGTTACTTAAAATAGGGTAAAATGTGTAAAATTAATCTTTTAAGAGTAAAATTGGTCAAATATTAAAAAAAGTTAATGATAAAGTTGTGGTTAATTCTACTAAAGAAGAAATAAATTCACCAAATTCTACTAAATTTCAAACAAATAAAATTGTATTGAAAAATAATATAGATGTTGCATATAAGTAATGCTTAATCCAAATATTGCAAGACATAGGGGTCTTAACAGTAATGCAATACCCTTTTATATTATGTTTTGTAAAGAAAAAATATCAGTGGTTCAATAAATGTGATCAAGTGGTATTTAAGAGATATAAGACATTTGATGGTAATAAATTAGGCTGAATACTAAAATAAATAAAAATGTATAAAAATATAAATAAAAATTCAATAAATAATTAAAATAATAATAAAATTCAATTTTAAAATAATAATAAAATTCATTTTTATATTTGTACAATCATATAATATTTTGATGTCAACAACAAGAATAACTATAATTTAACTATCCCATATGTATGTTCACCTTCTGAATCATATTTATAGAGTATTTTATGATCTAAAATAATCAATCATAATTAAAAAATCAATTGATCTACTTGAACGTATTTCCTAACATTTGCAAGGAAGTACATGTATAATTTGTTTAAATTTATGTATTGCATAAAATAATTTTAATGTATAAAAAGAATTCATTTTTTAAATTTTTCATATTTTTAGTCATATAGCAATTAATATCTTTGCATGTAGTCAAACATCTATCCAGGGCTACAACCGCAAATTAGGTATCCTTTTATTTTTTAATGACAAAGATAGAAAAAAAGGGTGAAAACAATTTAAAAATAAGAAAAAAATTGAATATTTAATTATTAGATAGAATGTCTAGATTATCTTTTTTTTCTTTGGCCTCTCTACGGATGGAAAAATGTAAGGAAGTTTCTCTTAGCACCCTCATAAATTCTTTTCACTTTATCTTTCTTGTTTATAAAAAAATTATTTTTTGATTATATAATTTAAAATTTATTTTATATGAATTTTTGTATATATTTTACAATCTAAAAGTCATTAATCTAGTAGTATATTTTATTTTTAAATTGTGAATCCATATTTTTTTTACTTTTGAATTATATAATTTAAAAAATATTTTGAATTTCAAATTATGCAATTTAAAAGTATTTTTTTTATGAAAAAAAGTTTCAAAATTTTCAAGTTAAAAATCATTTTTTTATAATAAAAGTTTTCAAATTGTATAATATAAGAGTGTTTTCAGATTTACATAATTTAAAGTCATTTTTTTCATAAAAAAACTTTCATATTCTGAAATCTAAAAATAATTTTCGAATCACACAATTTAAAAGTTATTATTGAAAACCACAAATACTTGACATGTTAACCACTTTTAAGTAAAGAAAGCGTAAGATCCAAAATATACCGAATAAAAAAAACAAGACCAAAGGGATTGAGAGTGGAACAAGTAAAATTATCAATGAATAGTTAAATATATTATGAAAAGTTATGACATAGAGGATAAGAAAAATACACAAGCTAAATTGTTCTTCTACAACAATTGTAAATAGAAATAAACCCATTCCTAATAACTTAATGAAAAAAATACGTGAACTACATTATATGAACGTGTATGCAAAATTATTTTTAAGTTTATAAGTATTTGGTATAAAAGATTGTTTGCTAGATAATTTTGGTGACAATTATGTCTGTAAAATGTTTACTTATATGAAGTTAAATTATAGTGCAAGGAGTGTTTAAATTACATATCTAAGAGTTTTTCTTATAAACATTTGGTTAACAATAACATATTTATTAATTCTTTATTAAGGGGAGATAAATGCATAGAAAAGAGTGACTTTGCTACTGGTTAGTAAGCTATAAGTGCTCATAAAAAATATTTGTAATCATTTTGTAATTAGCCATAACTCATAAATGCATACAGACACTTATCTTTTGAAACTTTTTGTAAAACTATTTTTGAACATTTCTTTAAAATTAGATGCGTTTTGAGTGTCAACATTTGCATTGTGAAAAATGGTTTATTATTATAATTCTATTTAACTCATTTTTCTTGAAGTGTTATTTTGTTTCAAAGATCTAATCAAATAAATTAGTTTTTGTTACCTCTCAACGACCTATATATTTTAATCTATATTATTGAGACAATAATTTTAATGATCATATTTTCTTGTTATGGGTTCGGTTTAGTCTCCCATAGTTTTGTATGTTTTTTTTTCTTTTAATAATATATTTCATGTTATCACATATAATTGTTGATATTTAAGATGTCAGCCTAACTGAGATGTCAAAGTTCATAGTCATGTCTAACATAAATTAAAAAAAAAAAAAAACTATTGAATTGGACCAATCATTTGGTGGGATGATGACTTTACGTGGACTTTTGCTTTTTGCACTCCATAATTACTACACGTACCTTCTACTAATAGCAAAAGGACTAAAATATCTTTCATCATTGTACCATGTCATCATCGCTACTATTACTATTGTTATTCCTTAGTATTTTTCTTTGTTACACCACGCCACCATTGTACCCATGGTGTGAATCCCATTTTCCTTTTAGGATTTTGGTGAAAATGTGGTTGAATTTGTTATCATTGAGTTTGTCGACAAGTCTCACAATGAAGAAATTTACGAGGGTGTCATAGGGGACCTTTAGAAAGTTAGGAGCCTTCATCACTAAGACAACGAAGAAGGTGGAAACAAAGTCGATGAGCAAGAACACCACTGTCGAAGGCCCTTTGGTAGAGATTGTGTTTGGACCACTCTTTGAAAGGAAGAAGAGACAGTGAGTGAAACATTGACTTTGGTGGAGATTATATAGTTCTATATTTTTTTTACCTTTCGAGTTGCTTAATGTGAAAAACTCTTACACTGTGTTTGTTTCCAGCGATTTACTATTCATGCAAATGGATTTGAGGAATATAAGTGTGTTTGTATATGTGGATGCACAAGGAAAGGTGACAATGAATTTAATAGAGAGGGAGTATGTGTCTTCCTTAAAGGAAAAGAATGGCGAGGAAAACCACGTCACATGCATTGCAATGACACAAGTGTTCTTGCTTTCACTGTGCAATTTTTCAAAACTATATAGAGATTCATGAGGCACACGTGAGTTATGCACATGACAAGTGAGTAATGAAGCTTAGGCGAAGCTTAGGTATATAAATTTACGAAGGGTAATCAATTATGCAGTATAAGATAATCAATCATACGTTATTTTTTCCATGCATAATCAATTATGCAGTATAAGATAATCAATCATACGTTATTTTTTCCATGCATAATCAATTATCAATGAAATATATCAATTATGTACCAAATTTCAATTCACAATCGATTGTCCATGTACCATAATTGATTATGTACCAAATTTTCAATACATAATCGATTATGCCATAGACATAATCGATTATGCCACAAATATAATCAATTATGGGTATGTGTTTTTCATTTTTTGTGTCGTGTTATTCTGGTTGCATTGCTTAGAGTTTATATGTTGTTTTCATTGTATAAATGACTTATCCTGTGATGTTTACGTTGTGTAGGTTGATTAGAAGCGCGTGAATGTGAACTTTCAACTTGTGTATTTGTGATTGCATGTTTAAGATTTGTGGCTTTTGTCCTTGAGGTGGTTGATGTTCGTTGTGTGGGTGATATTGGATTAATTATTTTGTAGACATACATAAATTAGTAATTTCTCTACATTAACTTATTTGCCAAAAAATTATGTAATCGTTATTGTTATTATTTATTTGATTGTTATTATTTATTTGGTTACATAAAATAATATTGTTTATATTGTGTGAATATTTATTGAGTCAGCTGATAATAGGTGAGTTGAGCCCGTTATTAATTAATAATATATAGAAGAGTCCCTAAAACTGCCTAGAGTCAGTTATATGCTTATGACCTTGCGAGTAGTTTGTACACACTCTTCTCTCTTATTTCTTTGCAGAGGTCATTGATCAGGAAGGACATAGCTAACAGATGATGAATCAAAGCTCTTATTTATTTCAGGTTTTGATTGTTCTTATCTTTATATAAGATTATTTCTTTCAATTGGTATCAGAGCCTCGTTTAGTTTTTGAAAGAAACTATTTTGGCTGAAATACAAGAAGGGGGGAATTGGATTTCAAAATTTTTTTCAAAGAATTATTTGACCTTTTAATAAAATTCAAATTCGTTTAATAAACTGGATATTTATTGACTTTACTGTGAAAGCAGTAGAATAAAACAGTAAACAAAATATAATCCAGTCACAGTACAATGCAGCAAATCAAACAGTTTTATCAAAATTTAAATGTAAATACGGAAGCGATTTAGTTTACTGCACAAAAACAGAATAAAACTTAACCACACAGAAAGAACTGATCAACTTCAAGTTTATCAAGCTTGACTGGTTAAAAACTGTTTTGTTAAACACAATAAACTTTGTTAAATGTATGAAAAATAGTCTTTAACCAACAACAGTGAGAGATTTGGTTTTCTGGAAAAATAAACTGGTAAACAGTAAACCCAGCAAATTACAAAATTGCAAATTTACAGGAAACTAATATACTGGTTATTAACAGATTCAAAGTAGTTTTGATTAGACTGAGTTAACATGGAATAAATGATTTTAAAGTTGTTACTAAAAAGTACTTTCAGAAAATGATGAAGTTATTCAATTAGCAAGATTCACTTAATTCTGAAAATTCAAGAAAATCAGCAAGAATTAGCAAGAACTGTAAAGAGAGAGAGCAAGAGAGAATCAGGACACAGTAGATTTTTATACTGGTTTACCCAACAACCGGGCTACGTCCAGTCCCTCACACACAGTAAGGATTTCACTAAACTGATCAACCTGATCCAGTTTACAACACTTGCCTACAGCAAGACGACACTGCACCCTGTAGCCAACCCCTGTTGAACCTACAACAGAACAAGAAACACCACAGAATCCACTGTGTGCTTCAAGAACTCCCTTGCTGAAACCCATAGCAAGTAACGTTATACAGAGACCACTGTATAACTCAGAAACGTCTCACTGCAACTCGCAGTAGACCACTGCTGATCCCACAGCAGAACAGGAAACCACACAGAAACCCACTGTGTGTTTCACAAAGACCCTTGCTGAAACCCACAGCA
>Ga0099825_1000255_pt1 | contig 49905 bp, 22 predicted proteins | sample SiratroredBW_FD_76838 | JGI IMG/M metagenome (GOLD analysis project Ga0099825, IMG submission 76838) | Root nodule microbial communities of legume samples collected from California, USA - Siratro red BW | ecosystem: Host-associated > Plants > Roots > Nodule | place: USA: California | collected...
AGATGAGGAGGAGGAGTTATATATGATTGAGAAGAACAACACTCTTGTTGACATACCTCCAAATAGAAAGGTAATTGTTGTATATGATGGTTCAATTAACAAAAATAAAGCAAAGTTTGTTGGATATTCTGATATTGATTGGGGTGGTTCCTTGGAAGATATGAAGAGTACTTCAAGATATTGCAAAACTTAAAACCATTTGTTTACCAAGCCACTAATAGTCAACAAGTTTTGAATTCATAAGAAAAGAAGATTGGAGTTTACAGTTTCAAAATCAAGGAGGAGTGTTGGGAATTTGCTTTTGAAACTGCACATTGATTTGTTTTGTTTCCGTTTCTGAATATGTCTTTAATTAGAATATTTGCTCTTAATTGTTAGAATATTTACTCTTAATTATTTTGTAAACGTTAAGATTTTAATTTGTAGGAGTTATTTCAGTTAGATATTTTTCTTTTCTGCAAGCATTATAAATGTAAGTTATTGATGACTCAAAAAGAAAGAAGCAATAACAATATTTTCTCTTCATACATATCTCCTCCTATTTGTAAAAATATAACATATTTACTCTTTTTACTAATGTGAGATGTGGTTAGCTCGTCTTTCTTTCTTTATATTTTCTCTTAATTTCAATTTGTTTATGCTTTATTTTATCATAGAAATGTGAGTCAGTTTATCTCGTATCACATTTTGCTTGCCCCGTATAAAAAATGTAGGATAGTTTTATGAGTATGTTGCATACAAGGATTGATCTAATGGATTGAATATTATTTTAATGTTTCACATCCTTATTATATTTCATAAGACTATTTTTGATAATAAAATTTAAATAAATTAAATAAAAATAAGATCAATATCTACGTTAAATAAATATATTAAATTATATGTTTCATGATAAAAAAAACATAAAAATAAAATATTATTTAAATTACTAAAATACTATAGTAATTAACTTAATCTTGTTAACTTCAAAAGTACCCTATAATCCTCAATGTGCATAAATTGGTCACTTATGTGAGAACACACAATCATATTCGTGGTTAGTGAGCATGGTACCCAAACTTATCCGAATCTATACTATTATGATAGATATCATTATTTGTAATTTCCAAAACATGAACTTGTAATATTTTTTTATACCAAACTATGTTCTGAAGTATTTGTAATTTCCAAAACATGAACTTGTAATATTTTTTTATACCAGACTATGTTCTGAAGTGTATGGTTCATAACAAAAGCAAAATTTCTTGAATTATTTTTCACTCATATAGCCAGCTATTAACGTTTGGGTTGAACGAATCGTAGGTTTAGGTGTATCAAAATTATCTATGATACCAGATTTTCTTCGTGTTTCGAGTGGATAATATCTCAAGTGATTAATCCTAATTATACTAATTCAATGAACCTAAAGTTGGATCACTTCGTAACAACAACATTATATAATTAGAATCTGCTATCTTACGTAGAAAAAAAAAACAAACTAAGTTCTCATACCAATTGATAAGAAATTAGTAAGAAAGAGCACAGTAAGAGAATAATGATAAGAAATTAGTAAGAAGGAGTACAATAAGAGAAGAATTGATAAGAAATTAGTAAGAAGGAGCACATTAAGGGAAGAATCGTGATAACGAGAAAGATGGAGAATAGATTGAGCGTTGAATCAAAGTATAAACAGATGAAAGAAACATAAACAATGATAATCCAACAATCAAATTTCACACGTTTGATTAAAGTAAGAAGAAAATATACAATTACAAAACATATGTATATTTTTTAATTATTATATGAGTAAATAGGAAGTGTCACCTATATTACAAGACTGATATCATTATAGACAAGTCGAGTGCAACTCAAGTTTGACTTAAAAAAAAAGTTTGATATTGATAAACTTTGAACAGTTAGAGTCAAATTATCATAAAATTATTTTAGTTTAACTAATAAGTTTAAATTGAATTCTTAAATATATATAAATATATCAGAATAATTCTATACTATTTTGAACAGAATCAGTTCTCGGAAATTATTTTTTTGGTCAGAAAATGATACCAAACTTTTTTTTAATTAAATAATATCTTTTAGAACTAGTCAGCACTTATTTATTTTTCAATTTGATGAACTCCAAATCCGAATGGGCAAATTGGACTTTTCATGTCCATTAACAGTGTTTCTGAGTCCTTTGAAAGATTCCTCCCTGTGTACGACTTTCCCTATGTAATCTTTGTCTTTTTAACGGTTGGTCAACTCCAATTTTCTCAAACGATAAATCAAAATGGCACCTTTCCTTGTTCTGCTTCTAATAGTCTCTTCCTTGAATCATGGGTATGCTCAATTTCATCCCAAAAACGAAGCTTTTATATCCCTCTCGATTAGCCAAAATGGCCTTGACTTTGTGAAGGAGTTGCTGGTGAATAAGGCAATTTCCTCACTCATCTCACTTCAATTGCCGAATATAGAAAAGACTGCCAAAATCCCAATTGTGGGTAATGTCTACATGGTGCTCTCCAACATCACAATTTATCATATCGATGTTCCTTCCTCGCATGTCAAGCCAGGGGAGACTGGAATTTCCATTACAGCTTCTGGGGTTACTTGTAATTTGAGCATGAATTGGTACTATTCTTATAGCACATGGCTTGTGCCTGTTGAGATCTCTGACAAAGGTAGAGCAGAAGTTGAGGTAAGAAATTGATCCTTTGTTTTGTTTATATCTTTATATATAGCGAGAATTTACTTGTAATGCACTTTAAAAGTTATTATATACTTTCTTAAGATTATAGATTGTCCTGTTAAGTTTGTTGGGCTTCATAACAACTATTTTGAAAGTTACATCTATGATGGTTTCTGATTAATTGACAATTAAATGCATTTGTGTCTGCAATTAAGTTTTGTGCAAGTAACAAAATTGTGTTGTTAGTTGTTATTTGAAACATGGTCTCTTTATAGTGGGCGGAGGGGTGTTCTTGGGTTTACTTGTTGCTTGTTGTTGGAATTTAAAGCGGTTTTGTTGGAAATGGGATTCTTGATAACTAGTCTTCTGTGTGTTTTGTGATTTGAAGGATAAGGTGTCATTTTCAGTTGTGGGTTTTGGTATCTAGCAATGTTAACCTGTTTAATTATAAACTGTGCTATGGCTATGCAGTATGCAATTTATGTGGTACCCTTGCTTTACTTATTTTATGAAAAGTTTATATTCTTATATTGGTATATGCTTATTCTTGTTTGCATGGACTTAAAATGATATCTGTTTTTTTTTACTATTATTTCTGTTTCTATCTGTTCTGTTCTTCATGGCTGTAATCAGAAAGGAATTTGATTAGTGCTACTGCTGGAAAGGTTGAGGGCATGGAAGTAGGACTTACATTGGGTTTGGAGAACCAGGAAGGATCTTTGAAGCTGAAACTCAAGGACTGCGGGTCTAATGTTAAAGATATTTCGATAAAATTGGATGGAGGTGCATCATGGCTTTATCAAGGGTATGGAAATATCCATGTTAGATTCTAGCTCATAAAGGAACATATCTTTTGTAGCATTATAGAACTTATGCTGCTAGCTGCTAGTCAATAGAGGTTATCCTACGAGTACTTCAACCAGCAACCTTGATCTTCACTCTTAAGTCTTCAAAATGGGTCTTATTTCACCCAAACCTTCTAACGAGTCCAGACCCAACACAAACATCAGGTCCTCTCTAAATAGAAAAAAGTTTTGGTGGATTTGCATACTTAGCGACTCTAGTGTGACTCAAAGCATATACCCTTGCATCATATCTTACTCGCATTCCCTACTTCTACAAAATAAGAGGGGGTTTCTGTTATGGGGAGTTTCAATTCTTCTACCAACTTAGTGGATATGAAATTGTGCATAGCACCACAATCTACTAATACTACTACTTGGAAATCCTCTGACTAAATGCCACAATACTGTGCATAGAAAATTCCACAATTGTGACTTCTTCCCACTGATCATTCCCCACTCCATCTCCATCTCCTCTTTTAGTTTCCAAACTTTTCCAGCTCCTGGTGAAACCATACTCTAACATGGTATTATTTAAAATATGGTGAATATACACTGTTTGTTGTTGTAGTTAATGTTTTATGAAATATTGTTATTTGAAGTTTTCCAGCATATTAGTTTTTGTCATCATCTATTCACATATTCCATTGTCAACTTTATCTGGCATAAAATGATTCTATGGTTTTTTGACTTTTAATTTTGCTTCATATCTAACAGAATAGTTGATGCCTTTGAAGAGAATATTGGTTCAGCAGTTGAAAAGGCCATCACCAAGAGACTTACAAAAGGGATTTCAAGACTAGACTCATATTTGAAAAGTCTTCCAAAGGAAGTCCCGGTTGATGACCACACTTCTCTGAATGTAACTTTTGTGAATGATGTTTTATTAAGTGATTCATCTGTTGGATTTGAAACCAATGGGTTATTTATAGAAAGAAATCCTTCCCTACCTATTCTTGACCTCTACCACAAGAACTCGAAACTTCCAATTCTATGCACAAATTCATCAAAAATGATGGGAATCACTTTAGATGAGGCTGTTTTTAACTCTGCATCAGCCCTATATTATGATGTAAGTTTAGATACTTGGTTATGATCTTAAATCATATATTTTCTTAAAATATTCTTCGTTTTGGATCTTTGGATTGGCATCAAAGAAATTGCTTACTCTTTTCAGGCAAAATTTATGCACTGGATTGTAGACCAAATACCAGATCAATCTCTATTGAACACTGCAGGATGGAGATTTATTATTCCTCAGCTGTACAAGAAATACCCAAATCATGACATGAACTTGAATATATCTTTATTTTCTCCTCCAGTTGTGGAGATTTCAAATCAGAAAGCAGGTGCCAACATATTTGCAGACATGACAATTGATGTTTTGGAAGAAGACAAAGTAATACCAGTGGCATGCATATCATTGGTAAGATCATTAGTATTAAATTAACTACATTTATCGCCATAATTTATCTGTGTATTTTTATTCGTCACCATTCCAAATATTACTTGGTCTGCTAAATATTATTTCATGATAAAGCCAAGATTGAGTAGTAAACTATGTTAGAATATTAGAAATCTCATTGTTTTCGGAATCTTATGATATTAGTGATCTAATTGGAGCAGAAATCGGCATATACTAGTTATACTCTGAATCATTAAGATCAAATGGGTATTAGTGCTTTGCATCTCATGACATAACACGTCATATTTTCATCAAATGCCAATTATTCAGAATCCCTTCTCTCCTTTTCCCCCTAACCATCATCATTTAAAAATGGCATTGGAGCAGTGCCACCCTTCATGACCAAATCCTGTGACTAACAGCTGCTGAGGTTTATTTGTTTTTATGAACATATTGATACGTTACAAGGATGACCATTATTTTTATATTACATCCTGTTTCCACAGGTGATTCAAGGTACAGGTGTGCTCAAAATCAGTGGAAACAACCTCGTTGGTGCTATCAGATTGAATGACTTTCAAATGTCATTGAAATGGAGCAAAATTGGCAACCTGCGGATGTTCCTCGTTCAGGTGCCTTCATGTTGTATTATGTTTATGACGCATAATAGTGACTGAAAATTTAATTTTGTAATGTGTTGTGATTTCCTACTGCAGCCAGTTGTGTGGACGCTTATTGAAACTGTCTTCTTGCCGCATGTCAATACACGTCTAAGTAAAGGGTTACCTTTGCCCATCATTCATGGCTTCATCTTACAAAATGCAGAGATAATCTTGTCAACTTCAAGGCTTGCAGTTTGCAGTGATGTAGCATTTACAGAATCAAACAAACGTTTCTCCTTTTTCATTCAGTAGTTGAAGAGTGTGTTGTTAATATTCATGCATTGTAAATATGTCAAACCAGAAATCAAGATGATGCTTCTACTTGAGGAATCTTGTTTGTTTTGTTAATTGCTAGGAAATGGAGTAGCTATCTATACAAACATTGATACAAATACTTGCATCTTCAGTTGTAAAATGTAGTATAGGTTTATTCCAATAAATTCACACGGATCAATAACATTATGTGACAACAATGGATTTTCTGTCACTCTCTGTATCTTATCATATTACATTAGATTTTGAGAATTTTAACAATTTTCTATTCTAATGATTGAGAAACTTAACGTGTTATGCATACGTATTATCTCATAAAAATATATTTTTATACTAAGAATGGATTCTTACAACTCGAAGTTGCGCCACATCATAGAAATTCTAAATAAAAACTGGTTCTTAAATTTAAAAACCACACGAGAACAAACTTTGATATTAGTCTTTACGCATACTTATTATATGTTAGCTTTTATTTAGTAAAAACATGTGAGCTTAAAACACACCTCATATTTAACTAAAATATATTCTCAATTAAACAAATTTAAAAACAGTAAAAAATATTATAGGCCTAACTTTACTATTAAACAATGATAATTTATACCATTAATAGAAGAGATTGTCTTTGTAACTGTTTTTTTTTTATACATTTCCTTACAATTTTACTCTTATGAAAAATGCCCACAATAAAATTATAAAAATAAATAAAATTGACTTATTTTTATATATTTTTTTTATAGACACATCTTTCATAATTTTAATACAAATTTTAGTAATATTTTTTATTTTAATCATTATTATAATAATTTTTTTACTCTTTTTATTTTTTATTATCATGAGCAAAATAAAAGTGGACACTCATGTTTCCACTAGGAAATTATAATATATCAACCCTGTCTGCAAGAAAACAAAAGTAGAAGAATCCATTGTCAAAATTTGGAAATGAATAATTTAAAAGAAATAAAATGAATAATTTAAAAGAAATAAAAAGAAAATGTTTTCCCAAAAGTCAGAACGACAGTGTTTAGCAGGTTAACCTTATCTTCGAATTCCATCACCATTGTCCCTGTGGTTCATTTCAACAGACACCAACATTTCTAAAACCCAGACTAAACCCTCTTTCCTGTTCCTCTCTTTCTATCTATCTTTATTCAAATTCATATGCGACAATGCATATTTCTCTTAGCAACTTAGCCTTCAAGACCCCTCAATTCTTCCCACTCCACCAACCCATTTTCCCTCCAAAGCCACTGCACCACCAAGTTTCAACGCAAAGCCATGTCAATGTGCTGAAAGGGTCGGGGTATTTGTCCGAAATCAGCAAAAAAATTGATCACGAAGAGCAGTACCGTATAGCCCGGTCACAGGTGAACCGGAAAGTTCTGGACTTGGAAGGTTATTCCATTGAGGGCATTTCAGTCGGGGGCCAAGAGACATGTATCATAATCCCTGAATTCAAGTGCGCTTTTGATATTGGGAGGTGCCCTAGTAGAGCTATTAATCAAAACTTCCTTTTTATTACTCATGCTCATCTTGATCACATTGTAAGCTTCTCCACTTTTGTCACCAATAACTTTCTATGGGGTGATGGTTTTTCTTTTGATTTTGATTTTGGATTCGTGGAAAGGGGGAGAAAGGGTAAATTTCATATGCTATGCGTTATCTTAATAGATTGTATTGGTTATTGATGGAAAGGCCAATTCATACTTTACTAGCATGGCCAGAAGGTTGTTTGGTATGAAAAAGTGTTATGTTTTTCTTTTACGTTTGAAGATTATATAGGAGATAATGAAGACATAAAAAATAGTAAAAAAGTTATTTTCATAGTTTCTTATATGAACTTTTGAAAACTGAAAATAAAGTAAAAACACTGGCATTTTTTTTTAATTAAAAGTGAAAACAGAAAGCCAAGATAGAGAATGTTTTCTCAAACCAAACGATGTTTAAAGTCTTCTTTGTGAGAACTTAGGCCTATAGCAAGGCTAATATTGATGGCATATACAGGCTGTGTTTGAATAAGTGCTCAGTCACATTGAATGTCAATCTAACGTGAGAGGAGGTTTGGGTTCAACTTGCATAGGAAAATGGAATTTTGCTAAACCAAACACATTCTGAAAATTGGTTTTCGCTGATCCCTGTGGGTGTTACTTGTGATTTGTAAATGTGCGTTTGCATCCTAGTAATTTGTTTGTAAGTTTTAAGCGTTGTGTATAGTGTACTTTGGATGTTAACTGTAAATTTGGGATAAGTGTGCTATGATGTTGAATAATTTAGGGAGGGCTGCCAATGTATGTAGCTAGCCGTGGTTTGTTCAGTTTGAAACCTCCCACTGTGTTTGTCCCTCCTTGCATCAAAGAGGATGTTGAGAAGCTGCTTGATATTCACAGAACAATGGGCCAGGTTGAATTGAATGCTGAAGTGGTTGCCTTGGATGTGGGTATGTGTCTTTTGTCTGCTGTTAATGATCAGGAGATAACTTCAAGGAAATGATATGCAAGTTTCATTTCAGGGGAGACATATGAGATACGAAATAACCTTGTTGTTCGACCATTCCAAACACAACATGTTATACCTAGCCAGGTATCTTTCTACCAACCATTCTGTAGCCATTTTCTTTTAACTGAAGGGTATGTTATATCAGTGTTGGAAGTTACCTCGTTCTGTGTACTAAAACTGTTGAACAAAGAATTTGACACAAAAGTTAAGAGGCTTTGGCGTAGCACATTTTAGTGATTGTCTTCTGTTTTTTGATATTTCGGTTTGAAATTGTGTTAAGACTTCCCATCTGGCCATCACAAGAAAACACATACTTGTTTAATGCAGGGTTATGTAGTCTACTCGATCAGGAAAAAATTGAGGAAACAATATGCCCACTTGAATGGGAAACAAATTGAGAAATTGAAGAAGGCGGGTGCCGAGGTTTGTGATAGCTGGAACTCAATTTGGATCTAGATCTTCTTTAATCCTTACCTTTAATGAACTCTCCTTTCTAGATTACAGACACTATATTATCTCCTGAGGTGGCCTTCACCGGTGATACAACACCAGATTTTATGCTTGACCCGTGTAATTCTGATGCATTGAGAGCAAAAATTCTCATAACTGAGGTATAGTACAATCTTTTAAAGAAATGGGTACAATTATTTTATCTCCTAGTTGAGTGGACTTTGAGAATTGATAGTATGATCATCTGAAATCCTTAGAAATAGAAAATAGGAAAAAGAGGTTCAGGAATATTGGTTGTCGAACCCTAGCTTCACAAGAGGGGAAGGATCATTGTGGCGCACGATCCCTTGATTCAATGAGCAACATCATGATCTCACAGCGATCCGCACCTCCCCTTATCTGCGCCATCTTGCAGTGGCGTCTTTATGCACAGTATGGGACAATGTCAAAATGTATATTTAAGAAGTTTTAGCATAAAAACAGCCTTCTAAGTTTCATCAATGGCTTTTTTATTTAACTATTCCTTGACTAGTTCTTTAAGATGATCATATTTACATCTTGAGGTATTGAGGTATCGTCATGAGAATTGTTAGTTAACTTTTTTCTTTTGTGACTGGTTCGAGTTTGGAAGGAACGAAAACAGATAGTGAAAAAGGCTGATATTATAATTTTTATGGTTTTCAGTTTATTGATAAATGATGATTAAGGGGGGTTTTCTCCTTGATGGGTATTAGGAAAGATGGCAGGCCCTTATTATTTTAGGTATTTTGGTCATGATTTTCCTGGTCACTTTCTCCATATGTTTTTTCTTGCAGATTCTTATCATATTCTTTTATAGTCTTCCTTTATTCTTTATCCCAAAGGGAAAAGGAAGAAGAATGACGGGGAGAGATAAGGATTTTCTGCTTGCCATCCTTTTCTCTCATTGAAATCTCTTTATTTTTATATAATTTTTGCTTGCCCATACAAAAGTGAAGATAGAATGGGAGAATGGTGAGAGGCTACAAGAAAAAATCATGTTTGTCAGTGATAAATCATAATTTCTGATTTAATGTAATTTTGGACTTTTGGGTTGTTCTTTTCTTTCTTCTCGTTTATTGTTTCTTCTGTGTTCACTTAACTGTGATAAGATCAATTAACATTAAAATGTAAACATTTTTTAAATACCAAAGTTTGTCGCCCTCTTTGTTATGTTGTTGTATCAAAATTATCAGAGCCACCTAAGTTCATTGAGACATTGGGTCTTGGCTTCCTTGAAAAACTAGGAATGAAACTTCTCAAAATTGCTATTGCCTTGCTTTGTAGTGTGCTCTTACTTCTTTTTTGCTATCTTAATTTATCTTTTTGTTTTGATTGCTTTGCTTGTTGAAACTCTTTTAATAGGCAACTTTCCTAGATGATTCATTCAGCATAGATCATGCCCGGCAACGCGGTCATACACATTTATCTGAGGTATGTAAAGTGTTTCATTCTTTCATGACTACTCTGTAGTTAGCTCGACAAATCAAAGATGCACAAAGGCTAACCTTTTGCAGCCATCATGCTTGCCCTTTCTCTTCCATTTTTCTGTTATGAATGATCGGGTTGGTGTTCATGTTAGTATAGCTATAGTTATGTCATATATATCATAATCATTATATTGCCAACAGCTTTTTTTGGCCAAATGTTACAGAATAGTTCGGCCAAGTACATTGCTTTTCTAGGGCCAAGTCGTAGACCATGTTGCATTCATGAGTCAATCTTGTACCATTTGAAGATATTAAAAATAAACTAGAGTCTTTACCGGCTCAGACAAATTCACACCTTTTCTTGGTCATTGACTAATTTCAGAATGTGGACTCTACTGCATAATATATTGTGGAATTCCTGAACAGTAAACTTATGATGTTTATGTAGATCATTGCAAATGCACAGTGGATTCGGAACAAAGCAGTTCTGTTGACTCATTTTTCACCAAGATATACTATAGAGGTAATGCTATATTTTTCCTTTTAGTTCTTTTAACTTGCAACTTACATCCCTCAAGTGCTCATATTTGCATATTAGATTCAAATCTCCAAAATTGGTGACTTATCATGACCTTCTCCTTGGAGGGGCATAATCATAATTAAAATTTTATCTCAAGGTATAAAAGTATGTATCAAAGGTTAGTAAATATTACTGAAATGCAATCCCATTTCTGATCAAACACCACCACCAAAATCTCTTAAGGAATAATGTATAAGTTTTTGTTTTGATAAAGAAAAATCAGTGAATAAAATAGGCATTTGTTTTTAATTCCTCAGGATATTCGTCAAGCCGCTTCAAAGTTGCAGTCCAGGCTGTCTGCTAAGGTGGTTCCTCTTACAGAAGGCTTCAAATCTATGTACACTTAAGCAATCAAAGGTCAATTCACTCTTCACCATTATCAGTGTATCAAGTAGAGGATAAAAGTGTCACTAGATATATCTACATTTCTCAGTTTATTTCATGTAAATTAGAGAGGTACATTTGTTTTTTGTTTTTCCTTAACTTGTTAGCTTTCAATTTATACCTATGTAATTTATACAGCAGTAAAGTTAATGTTTTCCCGACTTCGTATCATATGTATATGCTTTATTGGTTGACAGATAGAGAATTATACATATTTTTGGTCTCTAATGAGTTGTGTAGGTTTCTTTTTTATGTTTGGATATATAAATTGTCTTGATTAAACATTAATTCGGTCCCTAAAAAAGTTAATTAACCTAATTTGGTTGCTGAGAAAGAGAAAAACTACCACTTCTTTTCATGTGACTTTTAACAAAATTCTTTAATAATATGCCCCCAAATAGTATTTTGAAATCATAAATATGCAACACAATAGTTCTTTGATAATTTTCTTTCACCTTTTTTTACATAATTAGTTTGTTAAGAGAAATCACATATCATTAGACCTTAAAGATTGTTACTGACCTAAATTTTTTTTACAGAATTAGTGACCAGAGTTGATTCTTTAAAATATTCATTTTAAATGCATGAAAAAATACATTAAAAAATTCTTCTATTTATGATCTTTACAAGAAATATTTTATTAATTTTTTTTAAATTTTAATCATGTTTATTTTAGAAGAACTATATTTGTAAAAATAAAGGAGAGTCATAATCATGTCTGCATGACTTTCCAATCATCTCACAATATATTCCAGCAGTCATTTTGTTTCTGTTCCATATAAAGATGAAGTACACCATCTCACTAAAGATAGCTTGTACGTTACTTTTGTTTTGTTATTCTTTTTTTTTTTTTTTTTATTTTTTTTTTTTTTTTTTTTTTTTTTTTTTTTTTTTTTTTTTTTTAATTGTACCTTCTTCATTATCATGTGTCTCATCTGTCCCCTTAGAAAGGGTACTCAAACACAATCTAACAGAAAGAGCATTGAATTAGGCTTATACCAATGGATTGGAATTTGGTTACTTCTAGGTCTAATTAGTTTAATCTTAAGAATAGAGAGTAGGTAGAGTTAATTGTTTTTTTGAATTAAATTTGGAAGTTAACCAAAATTTGACCATTCTTGGTTCACTGCATTAATTTTATGCACATGAACTAGTGTTTTACAAACATTTAGTTGTTAAAACTATTTAAAGGTTTTTTTTTTATATATCTGGTTTATACAATTTGGCTTAAGTTGAGTTAGTTTTAAAGGATGGATGCAATTTGCAAGAAATTAAAGCTTGATTAAAATGATCTAAGTTTCATAAACCTTAAACTTGTAGTTGTACCTATATAAAATCAGGACGAGATTAACTACTTATTTAAATTAAATTGAAATTTTTTTAAACTTAATTTATAATCCAAATGTAATAATTTTAAAAGTAATTGAATAATAAGAATTATAACCAATTCAGATATTATTGAGAAATATAAATTTAGAACTCGTCAAATTTCAAAAAAAGCCATCAAAATTGCAACTTTTAATAAAATTTAATTAATACTAAATTGAATGTTTTAAATAATGTTTTATTAGTATTTATTTAGAATTTAATATATAGTTTCATCTAATAAAAGAATAATTTTCAATCTATAACTAAATACAAAACTCATATTACCTATGTGGTTAATTTAATATAAATTTGTCAAAAATAATTTGAGTGAAACTTTTGATCAAACTTTATTTACTTTTCGGTCAAGTAAGATTAATTTAAAGGAAGTATTATATATGAAAAAAAAAATGTGTAAGAGATTATAATTTATTGAACGAAAAATATTTAATAATTAATTATATATTTTTACTTATTTAAGTATTTTTTGGAATATTTTAGTTTATGTTTAATAATATATATTAATCTCGTAAGTAATATCCAATTGGCATATTACTTTCATATGTATATATTTTTTATTTTTTTTAACTTTTATTAACTTAAATGTATGATAATCTTATGGAAATTGATTTTTTTTCAAATATCATCATATCAAAATAAAACTAATTTGATAAATATTTATAGAATCTATTAAGTTAAATAAAAATTATTTGACTATACAACTCAACCAAGTCAATTTAGCTCCTAAAAATAGTGAGAGTTAAATTAAATAAAAGATAATGACTAATAAATATATGATTCCAAGACAACTTAATATTAAATAATAATATCACATTCAATAATATAACAATATAATAAATTCAGTGGTTGACTAATTCTTAGACAACATCCTTAGTTAAATTAAAATTGAACAAAATCAGTTACATAAAAAATTATGAAAGAGGACCATAATGATAGTTTTCAACATGTAATGATAAAAGTAATTACTTTGAGTAAGATGCTAAAACTCATTTATTCATCGAATCGGCTACGTCTTATTTATTTATGAATTTTAAACTTAAAGGACTTATATACATATCTGTATTCATGTTATATGGAGATATATCATATTATAATAATATAAAATCTAACCAAATCAAATATACTCATAAAATTCTATATATATATATATATATATATATATATATATATATATTTATAATTAATTGAATGATAAATGTTAACTAATTAATTATATATTTTATTTATTTTAAATATTTTTTAAAACATTTCAGCCTAAAAAACTTATAAATAAATATCAATTCATAATGAATATTCACTTAACTTTTTTATTTTTATACTTATAAATTTTATACTTTTTTAGTTTTTATTGATTTGAATATAGGTGAATCTTTTATTAATCTTTCCTGAACCTCTATCAATAAATCAATTATTAATTCTAGAAAATATAAATTTAATTTTTTAAAAATATTATTTTTAACACTTTAAAAGAATCACAGCTAGTTTTAGATAAGAACGTAATACAAGTAAGAATAATTCATGTGGAGATATGTAGAGGTGGTATTCTATTTGCTAAGTTAATTTGAGAACACTTTTCTATGTAAGCTAAGTCATTGATGTGTCCACATCATATTTAAAGACTTATATTTGTGGGGCCAAAGGAACCATCTTGATTCATTAATGAACAGAGTCCTAACATTAGTTTGACCATGATATGCCGGACAAACAACACATCAACAAATGGATAAGTCTCTTCGTAACAAAGTCTGATTAATATATAACAATATTTTATTTAAATTCTTTCAAATTTTATCCCTGCCTAGCTATGCATACAATATTTTCACATCACAGAAACAAAAAACTTAACATTAAATTCATCTACCTAATCTCATGTTAATTTTAATTTTTGATCAGACAATAGTTTGCGTGTTTAGAGAGATGATATCTAGACTAACGATATGTTAGTGTTTAAAATTCTAATGGATGACGGATGTAAAGTTTATCAACAGTAACTATTACCCTTTTCTCTAACCAAACATATTAGGTAGGTTACTTGTCTAATTAACTTAACTAATAGCCAACAATTTTTTATCCTACGATGGAACAAACATGATCTTACTCCTGTTTTCAAAATAAATTACTTTCTATCATTGACTTACATTGATATATTTGTTTTAAAATAATAGAATTATTAAAAAAATATTATTTTCTAAATTTAGATTTAAAATAAGATTTACAAAGGTTGAAGAAGACTAAATTGTAATTGAACATTATGCAAATTTCCATCAAAGTTAAAGGTATCATAGTAGTTTAACTCTACTCAATATTATTCAAAGGAGAGTAGCACTTCTTAGGAACCAAAACACAAATTCAGAAATAGTCTATTTTTAACAAAAAGTACAAATAACACATAAAAATAAAATAAACAAGATTTTAATATAATGTGGAGGAAAGAAAATATGTTATTCACAACTCATCAAATTTTCACTTATTAAAAGTATACAACTTTTAATTTTTTAAAGTGATTATAATTTAACTAGTGGAAACATAGTCATATACATGTGTGTTCATGTAATTAAACAAAATTTATAATGAAAAATATGGTTATTAAATATATACTAAAATTATAAAAAATATACACAAAAATTATATTTTATTAATTTTTGTAACATTATAATTCTACAATGAAAGTGATTAATTTTTCATCGTAATAATGATGAGTTAGGGTGGATAGCTATTTTATAAATTTTTATATTTAAAAAAATAAAAGAATGTGTAAAGAAATAACTGTTCGGCAAAAAAAAAATAAAAAAATATATATATATATATATATATAAATAATGAAAATCAAAGAGAAAAAGATTGGATAAAGAAGATTAAAACATTGAAAACTTGTAAGAATGAAAAACATAAATTAAGTCTACTTTATTAATTAGATGAGTCAGTCTAACATTTACTCTCCTCATTATTATTATTATTATTAATAATACTGGAGACTAACTAATCAAATAAATTAAAATAATATATGTGTATATATATTAAATTTAACACTAACTAAACATATCTTTTTAAATATTTTTATATTTTAATTCTTTAATCTCTCATCAGAAATATACTATTTTTATTTTTGTTAGACTAAAGTTTTCAAAATGTTATGGATAGGGAAAGTCAAATTTAGACTTGTTAAAACAGATTTTGGACTAGATTATTCATTAAACTTAAAAAGAATCTAAGAAATAAAGATAAGTATAAACAAAAAGTGCATAAATCCTTAAAAATTAAAATAATCCTGTGAAAAAAAATTAAGTTCTCAGCCAATTAAAAGACATGATTGTCCATCAATCATGATGATTGAATATTTTTTACAGTCTGAATGCACATTCACATTTGTCTAAAAACAGAAATAGGAGAAGAAAAGAGTTTGGAGTTATGATGGAAGAAATGATGATTATGTACCTGAAACTGAGAGGGTTGAGTGTTAGGCAAGTTGTGTTTTTACCAGATCTATTCTCATTTCTAGGAGAATAAGAAACCTGGATTGTTTACTTCACGTGCTGACCAAAAATCTGGAAGCCCCCAAAATCCATCAACTAATACGTGTACCCAAAAAATTCACCGCTGTGTCCACCATCATCACCATCACCATCATCCAATCCAACAAAATCCCTTCTCTATAATTACTATCAAACCATCTCATGTTTGGCCTTCATCAATATCCAGTAATGAGTGTTCTTAAGATAGATACATAGATTCTAGTCATGTCCTAAGTTCATAATACTATTATTACATACATCAATCTTGCAGCAAGGAAGCTTCCATATAATTTCTCTTACTCCCTTTCATTCTTCTCTTCTTGTTTCCAAACCACACCTTCTCTCCTCCCTTTTGCCAAAACTCTCATCTTTCCCTTTTTTCTCGATCTGGGTATTTTATTTTTTCAAGTTTGAATCATTTTGTCTGTTTGGGTCTCTCTCAATCTCCAAAAAGATCTAATCTTTTCGCCCTCTTTTGTTTCCAATCCCTTGTTTCTTGATCTGGGTCTGAAGGAAACTTCTGTTTTGGTATTGTTGTTGTTCAATTATGAGGAAAAGGGAGAGAGAGAATCCCTGTGGGGTGTGTGGCCACTATCACAAGTATGAAGAAGGGGAAGTGTGTTCGATTTGTGGACACCGGATTCCTGTTGGATCGGAGAAGACTTCTATACAAGTTAGTGCTTTTCCTTCTGTGATTCTGCCCGAATTTCTTTACCTAGGAAGCTACGACAACGCATCACGCTCGGAGCTTCTCAAGACACAAGGGATTACTCGTATCCTCAATGTATGGGGTATCATTGTTTGTTTATAATCTGTGATCGAATCTGGCATAGTTTTGATTTCAATGCTCCAATGATTAAGTATGAATGTATGCATGTTATGATTTTTGCTGTGGAATCCGGGAGGTATGCTGATCGGTTAGATGTTATGGGGTTAAGTTTTTGGATTGTTATGTGTTTGGCGTTTTAGTAATAAGTGAGTAATTGTAGGTGAAGTGGTTTTAGTTAGAAACTTACTTATAGTTTCTAAGTTGTCAATGCATGGGAATTGTGTGGTTGTTGCTGAAAAATGTGTTACAGTTATGAAAACTACAAAATCCTTGATCTTATGTACCCTTTTAAGATCTCGATCTCAAGTTAACATTTGTTGATAGATTTTAGATTCAGAAAAGAGTAATAGTCGAATTTCTGGAGGATTTTGAATTGCAGTTTGATAGCTAAATTGGTTCCCATGGTGGCGGCATTATGAATTAGTTCGAGTCTGTGGACTAACATGACTGAATACATGCAAATTCAACAATCACCTTTTTTGGTTGGGCTGATTGCACATATGTATTCTTTTAGTGTGGAAAATCTGGTGGAAAGCAGTTAGTTCTAATTGGACATAGCAAGAGGTGGCTAAAAGTAGAAAGAATTTGAATGATATTCAAAGTTTTTTCATGGTGTATGTCATTTTTATCTTGCTCATAGGTATTGCACCTTAAACAAACCTGCTTATCCAAACTTCTTGTGGGTTTATTTTCTTATAATACCTTTGAATTCTCTATTTTTGCAGACTGTTCCTTCTTGTCAAAATCTCTACAAGAACTCATTTACCTATCACTGCCTCCCAGATGACAAAACTTTGCCATTTGATGAAGCAAATCAGTTTCTAGGTATTTTCCTTTTTTTCCATTTAAAATTTATACTTATCTTTACATTTGTCCTGGTGCTTCTTTAACATAGATTTGCAATTTTTTTATAAATAACTATCAAATATGATACTTGTACTTGCTATTGGAACATTGACCATTATCTTCATGCTTAATACTAGTAAATGAGTTGCTTTGTGGACTTTTTACCTTCATTGTGTTCACTTGCACTTCTGCTTTATAGTATTTTGATCCTTCTTCTGAAGAATTTTCTCTATGAATCATCTAGTCAATTTATATTTATATACTATTAAAATATAAAAAAATAAGCAGTAGATTAAAAGGAAAAGACCATTGTAGAATCACATAGACATTAGATGTTTGTTGTTCACATAATTAGTAATAGGAAATCAATAAAGGTCTTGAAAGATATTCCTTAGTGCTTTTCACTTCATTCTGTTATGTTTGTCAACCAGTCTACTCCACTATATCATGAACCAATCTGCTACGCTTTATTATCAACTCATTGCCCACTCCACTAGTCCTCCCTCCCCATCTAAACATTGCCTAAAATTGCAATTTCCCTTTCCATCCACTTTTACCTGTGTTTCTGTTTCTGCTGGTTTTCTCAAAAGGGTCTTCTTAAAGTCAATGTTGAAGGAGACTCCTTCAACAATTTGATTATTTGAGAGAATCCCCATCATCTATCACTCTATTGCAGTGGTTCCTTATAATTTTCAGATCATGGGCATCTGCATCCCTGACTAAAGGTTGGTAACTTTCCCAACAGTCCATAGTCAGGTTGGTAACATAGGAAGCTTTAATCTGTTTTCTTGTCAGTGAGCTCCTTCCTGATTGTTTTACTGAGATAAATGCCATGGCGAGGGACCATAGTAGTAATTAGTGACTAGTGGTATGGAGAGACGGCCTCCAAAAGTGCAATCGTGGGATGACTGCCATTTTGAATCCTATATACATTACACATCTATATATGCTGAAAAATAAACAAAATACCTAAAATTTGAAACATGGCTGACAACAAATGGAACAGATTCTTTGCATTTTTTAAGGTGTATGCAATTAGTATAAACATTAAAGTAAACAAGTTTAACATTCATCACTCTGGAAAAGCAAGCAAGTTCTGAGAGAAAGTAGAATGTGTTTGAAGAGAAAATCTCATCATGTCTGACGAGGTTAATCTTTGCCTTAAAAGTTGATGAGCCAAACTTGCGTGAAGCAAGGGACTTGGTTGGTGACAAATATGCCGATACTGTGCATGTGCAAGGGAAAGAGCTGTTGTTGGTGCATATGTGAAACCTTGGGGATTTGAAGCTGTGCCTGGTATTGAAGAGAAAGTGTAGAAGCTAGGCCTGACTTAGCATCAAAGAAGCAAGTGTCAAAGAAGAAGAAAGGGGTTCAGAATATAATGTTATAACTTTTTCTAATTTTACCTATTAAAAATCATGAAACAACACTGCATAAGGGGGTGAGATTGTCTTCTTGCCTGTAACACCTGGGCCAGCTGGTAACAGCTGTGAAGGGCATGCAGGACCTTGACTAGAGGACGTGACACAATGACTTAACCAGGAGTGGAACCTTCCTACTACAGTGCTGTGAATGTGCTGTATTGACTACTCTTGAATGAATTTTAAATACAGTTTACTGTTTTACACAAACAAAACTGTTAGTTTTACTGCAAACTATTTTGATATCAGCAATTTTAATGAAATCATAGGTAAAAAAGGACTAAAGAAAAGCATTCTTGAATTGCATGTAGTCTGAACTCTGTATTTATATGGTTTTCTTAATGAGCTTGTTCTTTTAATAATTGGTATTGAACGCTGGTTGATAAAGAGCGAATTAGAGCATAAACTCTGTTTGACAAAGATGAGGTTATGGCAGATTGGACATAGAAAAACTAGATCAGGAATGAAGGCATTAGAGACAAGGAAACAATAGGACCTGTTAGGAGAGATGGTAAAATCTTCCATAAGGTGGTTTGACCTTGTAAGAACAGTAGAGGAACTAATAAGAAGACTTGATCTGGTGTGCAGAGGAAGTCCAAGCAACAGTGTAGTTGAGCCTTAATGGACCTTCCAAAGACTAGGTTCATGGTCAAACACAACTGTTGCTTTTGATCATTATTTAGGTTCTTATTGTTGTTAAAAGTGATAAAATCCAAATAAAATACATGCTAATTTGATTCATAAGTTGCAATTTGAGCCCTTGCTCCATGATAACAATTTGATAACTAATGTTCCTAGGGACATCTTTTACTCTATCCTAAATTGGCACTCAATGTCTACGCCTTAACAAAATTGTTTTATCATGGGTAACTTTTTGTGGTTTTTCACCAAGTCCCTCGCCATGCCCTTTACCTTTTGTGTGCTAATCTGGGCCCATCTTCATTCCTCCACTATTATTGATAGTGGACAGGGGGGCATGTTTACACAAGTGTGTGGGTTTGTATTGTAATATTTGATGCATTTCCATTATTGTATAATTAATCTTTAATAAATTCTCTAGTGTATAAGGCTTTATTTGAACTTGCTATCTCTGTAAATCCTTTTCTTGGTTTAGTTTAAATGGTCATCCCTTGTTATAACAGTCCTTGATGGAGTTGGGTTTTACATTCTTTTTTGCATATAGTTGTCTTCCAGAATATAATCAGCTTAAATGTTGACAACATTAATGGAATATTAAATATAAGTAACACTTCCTGTGCAGTTATTCCATGAATTGAGTTATAGAGTTTGATTTGGCTAATTAAAATTAACTCAGTAACTGATAATAAATGGATTCTTTGTCTAAACTTGACAATACACTTTTCTCTTATATTTCTTCCTTTTACCCTTCATAATGAAGCAAATGTCGTGTGCTTCCTTTGCAGAGTTATGTGAGAAGGACAAGGAGCGTGTTCTGGTTCATTGCATGTCAGGAAAGAGTAGGTAAGATATTGTTGCAACATGCTATAATAAACATGTCAGTGGCATTTGGTGCTGGTTAGTTTGAATCAGTTAGTGATGATGGCTCTCAAAATACGAAACGGAATTGATAGAGATTATTGTTCTGCAGCCTTTCAAATGAGGATGTAATATATATAAATGTTAAATTTTCTGAATCACACCATATCCAACGACAGGTCTCCAGCTATTGTGATTGCATACTTGATGAAGTCCAAAGGATGGAGACTTGCACAAAGTTATCAGTGGGTAAAGGAACGTAGACATTCGGTTGAATTAACTCCAGGTATGTGTGTTTACTGTATCCAGTTTTGTTCCAGTCTCCATTATAGTCATCAGATTTCACTGCTGGGTAATTGAGGACTTTTAACTGGTGAAGTTATTTGTCTGAAGAATATTATGGAAACTTGATCAAATTGATCAACTGAGTTAATTCTTGATATTGGTTATCAAAATTTAGAGTGGAAGTAAGGCCAAATTGGTCATAGAAGGAAATTGACTTTTTTCAGTTTAGATTAGTGATGAATTATTAACAGATCATGTGGGTAAGTTGTTGTGATTTGTGTGTTTGAGATGCTTAGAAATTAGCGAAGACTAGCTTCGGATAATCCCCCCTCTGAAAATATCAACATGGATATGCTTTCAATGTGAGAATTCTCCCTGTCCCATCATCCCTGCCCTGAAAAATAGCATCACATTTTTGTTTGAGGAGTGTATGGTGGTTTCACTACATTCATATTCATAGTATTTTCATTCAAAGTTCAGTCCTACTCTTTCACCTTATAGTAGTCTATCTTTGCTGTTTTGTGGTTCTCTTATCCCACTGCAATTTTGAAGCCCATTTGCTGGAGAGCATGGGATAAAGCCACCTTATCGCTTGGGGTGGCCATAGGCTGCCATAATGGTTTTCAAAATTTCCAAAGGTAGATAAGATAAGTATGGTTGCCTAATCCTCTAACTGTTGTAAATATGAAAGATTGTCAAAACATTAATATTATTGTATCTTTCCTTTTAACTTTCATTGATCTTGTAATTTGGTTGCCTCAGTAAATATTTTATCTTGCTTGTGGTAGACACTTACGTTGATCCAGGGATACCCATCTTCTCCCTTCTTTTGTTGAGTCCTTCAATGAAAACTCACTGCCCACTTATTTTGAAATTAAAGAGAAAAAAAAATTGCATTTCCATCACTTGTTTGACGATGAATCCACTAATGTTTTTCCTTTTTCAAGTCCTGTGTTTTCCAGCAACTCACTATTGGTGTTTGTGGGTTAGGTTCCAACAAAACTCATTCTCTCTGCCCTTGGCTGCCATAGGTCTGATTCATGCACATAATTTCAGTGTTTCTGTTTTTACTGTTATGTACTACATACATTTCACAAGTCACATCCCACTAAATTTAGTTGCTTGAGTTTGTTTATATTGTTCAATTCTAGTAATCCCATCATTTTATGCTTAAGAAAAATGGTGTCTGTCCATGCATGTTTACACCATGGCCATATCTTCAACAAAAGCAACTATCTTCAGTATGTTGTTAGCCCTTTTGCTAATAAACATTCTTAATGCAGGTGTATACCAGCAACTGCAAGAGTATGAGCAGAAGATCTATGGACCTATCGATAGTGGCAGCTCTCTGCTTCCCAATTTCTCGCCTGCAGTGCTTCCTTCAATTAGCTTTGGTTTCCCAAAGATCCATGATCCTGCTCAACCTCCTTCCTTCAGCACCACTGGAAGTCCTTCAATCTTTGCCCGACCACCCTTAGACATTTCTCCTACAGAGTTTACATTTGGAGCTGGACCGATGCAGAAGAATGTAGCTGGAAGTCCCTTCAATGCCAACCAAACTAATCCAAATGGTACTGATATCCAAATGGATGGTTCTTGATTCTCACCACCCACATGTGTGATTAAGCTGCTTGACAATTTGACTTGTGGTAAAGTTTACAGGTACCAGGCTGCCATATTTCAAGTCAAGGTGCAATAATCATGAGTGACTTGTCAATTCTATACCAACTTCTTTTTTCCCATGTTTTTCTCAAATCTTTTTATAGTTATCTCTGGTTGTAGTATTGAGTTTCAGCATATTTTACTGGTCTCAGTAGATCTGCGCAACAATATCCAGTTTCTAATATTACAAGCAAAATCTTATCTACAAAGTATACAATAGTAAACAATCCTGTTGGGGAACCGCTGTTCTGAAATATACAAAACTTTCACGGACAAGTTTTTGAAATTCGTTATCAATTTTTCACCTTTATTTCTATGACTATGCTAAAGTATAACCCTGAGATGCTTATTGTTTGTATGCTGAATGTGATATTTCGATTTTACTTAGTTCTGAAGCAATTCACGCGGAATCGTGTCCATTTCTCCACTTATGCCTCACCATCAGCATCAACATTATTATTTACTGTATCGTTTTCCACTTATAACCAGACCCAGCTCCATAATATTTGGTGCATTAAAGTGATGTTTCTTCGTATATGGCTTATCTCTACCCACAAAAGCCTTGTCAATTCATTTAGACAGTACGAGGCAATCATCATTGTCTCAAGCTTCAAAAACGTTCACCCCTTTCAGCCTTACACCTTCAAATGTCTAATTACAAGAAATTTAATTTGGAACTTTTTGTGTCACTTTTTGATTTGACTGTCACATTTTAAACCTTGGAAATAACCCTTTCTGTTTATAAGAACAAGGTTGTGTGCATTTATTTTCTCCAAACCTTGTGGGTTATACTACCTTGTTTTCTTCGCAGACTTCGCTTAGTCCTTCTCTTTCATTTTTTTTTTGTAGTGTGTGGTAATATTGATAATAAGTTTAGTTATATCATAACGTTTTTTGGCTCTTTTCATTTTTTTAAGAAAAAGTTATATAACTCAGGATAGGACACTTTTCCAAAAGTTGTTAAAATGAAAATTAAGTATGAACTCTTAACGTTGGTAACTATAAAATAGTTTAGTTTATAATGATGGATAAATAATCTTAACAATGGTAACTATAAAATAATTTACATCGATATTGATAAAATAATTCTTATTTACATTTTTAAAAAAATAAGTTTTATTAGTATCAATAAAAAGTTCTATCTGACATATGTAAGAATATAGTTATATATTATTTAAGGATGGTCGAAAAACAATTTTGATTTAGGTTGTAGTTGACTATGATTAAAAGCAATTCCTAATAACATTAAAAAAATATATATTAATTAATGTTAACCGAAAACTTCATGACATCAATCAAAAGCATTATTGACATTGAGTTTAAAAATCTTAACTAACATTAATTAAAAATAATATATCAAACAGATCACCATGACGATAACTAAAAATTAATGATCAAAAAGTTAATATATGATAGTCTTACCTAAATATTTTCATTAAATTAGATTTTTTGTTTTACGTATATGAGGGAGGGGAGACGAACCTAAAAGTAGCCTTTGCACAGAAAAAATATATTATGATTAAATATTAAAACAGAGTGAGAATTAGTAAAACATTTTTTATTATTCGAACATTAACCCTACCAAATGCATTTGAACATTAAAATAAAGGACATAACACGTGTAGTATTATGACATTTAATTATTTCTATCTTTCTTGCTTTTTTATCTTTTGAGCTCACATGCATAAGATTGTAGCTAATGAATGGGAAGCTATACAGCTCTTCTGTAATATGCTCATAAACATAAAACGAATCACACTTAAAATTGATTAATTTTTATATGATTCTTCTATAACAGCTATTTTAAATAAACCCCTATTTAATAATGTACAAATATTTCCAACAATATTACCTTGAAACCAAACTTTAAACTTCTATAAATTTCTATTTTACTATATGTCAAGTTTCTTTTAAACTTACTGAGGATGCGTATTTCGTATGAATACACTGAGATGGATTCAGTACAATTGAAAATTACACAATTGTTTGATGAAGATGATAAGACACATTTCATTTTCATAAATCAATTCTAAACACACATTTAAGGATTTAATTCATTCAAAACAGTTGACTATGTTGATACTTGTAACTAATAAATCATTATTTCTCATAATGTCAATGTCCATTCGTGCACGTTTAATATTAATGCTGCAGCAATTAGTAACAAGAAGCAAACCTTTTTTTGACCTGCATTGCAGTGATCTATAATTGCACAGGTGTAATATTGGTACATATATAAATGTTCACCCATAAATTCATGCCAACCCAAGAAGAAACACTGTTTTCAAATCGTAATAGCATTTTTTATTGCTGGATCCTACGTAAACTTACTCAACCATGACAATAAGGAAGAACATAATTAAGCTAAACCAACCAAAATAAATTATGCATATCCCACAAAGAGGACCAAAAAATAAAGGAAACAAAAACTGGGCTCTAAACTTAGCAACAGCCTGAAAATAAACCCTTGTGTTTGGAAATTTGTTAGACGCGAAGGAATCACGTGAAGAAGGTGGAAATATGAGTGCAACCACTTTCTGAAAGGTGAAAAGTCGCATCTGAACGTGAAACCAAACATGCTATTATCAATGTCCTAAGACATTGACGTTGTTGTGTGCAACGTTAGGAGAGTCATCATTGTCATCATGATGGTGGAGATGAGAAGCGGCTTTTTTTAAGCCAGCTTTGAAAGTGTCATCAACATCAGCGTACAATCCGAGGCTGTCATCTTCGTCTGTGCACTCTTCAACTCCTCCCTCGGTGTGGCTGGATCCACACCCTACGTGAGGCTCTTCACGCCTCACTGCATGAATGGTGGCACCGGCATCATCTTCACTGCTACCCTCAGTGCCCTTCATGCACCACATGCTAACCACCAGCACCCCAAGACCAAACACGAGCATTGCTTTGGAATATTTGGCCATTGCGTGCACGAGATCTGTTTAGTTCAGTCTTTGAGAGTGACGAAAGGAGCAAGCTTGGTGGAGAATAGAAACTGGGGGGATTTAAAAGCAGTGTTGTTTGCTATTTTTATAGCAGTGTTTTAGAACGTTGGAACTGGTCTTAAGGTAGATCCGTTCCAAACTGAAACTGAACATGTTGTGTTTTTCTTTTTGCGTAGCAATAGGTCTTTAGTTCAAACGTGTAGATTGGCTTTTTTTGGTAAGACGTGAAGTGATGGTTAACATGCAGTTCTTCGTAGAATTCGCAGTAATATGCCGAAGAATCAGTTGCATCGAACAGAAGAACATGTGCATGTTGAGCCACTTGGATACTGGAGCAAGATGTTTGAGAAAAAAATGTTTGTGAGAAAATATAATGTTTTGTTTCAGAAGGTTGTTTAAAAATTGCTACAAATAATTACCCCTTTTTTCAATATGCATTTAAATGTAAAAATTGAATATATGCATTTAAAAAGATTGGCAGGAACAGGAGAAAATCAAACAAAAGTTTCAAGTTTTTGTTATTAATTGTGAAACTGTAGATTTGATTATCAGGTAGCATCGTTAATGTATTAAAATGTTCAAACCAAACAAATTTTAGTTATTTTTACAAATTATGATTATACATTATTTTTTAACATGAAATAATTACTCTTATCAAACATTTTTTTAAGAAAAAAAAATACGGACTGAAGTAATGAGAAATTAATTGATTTCAACAATTTTTATTTACCTTTTCAAAGCAAGGTGGGACACCTTTTTTTACACACAAATTAGATGTACTCTTTCCATTATAAAATAATCGTTGTTTTAATGTTTAAAAAGTTCAAATGGGTTGATGCTTTCAATTTTTAATAAAATAATAATTTTTACTTTTAATTTGTTCGCAAATAAATTATATTTTAACGTTTGTATATCAGATAACAAAATACTTAATGTTCAAATTTAAATCATTCATTAAATTGAAATAATATATCACTAATTTAGAATTTGTGTTAAATAGAAAGATTCCATTAAAAGTTACCATAAGATTTTACATAGTTCGTAGATTTATATCAATGACCAATAGAAAAGAAAAATTGTATTTTTACACCCTCTATCAAATAATATTTGATAGCTTTATTTTTAACAATATAACAATATACATTAATAATTCAATTTAAAAAAGGTTTATATGTATATAATGAAATATTAATATAATTAGTTATAAAATAAATTGCTTATTTATTATAAGTTGTCAAGATATTAATTATGTTCTAAAAATTATTGTTATTTATCAATTTTTTACATTCTTATTAAAAAACTAGAATGTATATCATTAATAAAATATTACATTTATCATATATTTTTCGTTTCTTTTTCACATCTATAAAACAAAAAATGGTTAAAAATACAAAAAAGATGGAAGTGAATTGGTTTTAAAAAAATGACCTCTATAAAAATTCACAAAAAAATTCTTAAATTATTATTATTAGCAAGAGGAACTAAGTATAGCAATGAAGGCTAAGAACAATAAACAAAATCAAGTTAATAAAGAAAAATGAAACACAAGAAGAAAAGAAAATTTGATATTGATTCAATTATCCCTAAATCTATATCTAGTATTCAGACAAGTTGAGTTGGGTTTTTCATTAAAAACTTGATTTATTGAGTTATAATATCATCTATAATTAGTAATTAGAATAAGAAAACCAAAATTTCACTTCTTGAAACACGAAATTCTATACTAGATAAAGAAATCAATTAATTACCTATAGTACACACACTAAAACATTGATGTAAAATTTACAAATCAAATTATTAGAAAAAAGATAACTATCACTTAATACGTGACAACTTTACAATAATCAACCAACATCATAATCTATCTTTCTTGATGAAACTTGAGCCATCTTTCTTCAAAATAATTTTATTATCTAAAAATACACTACAAAATATTTCTAGATCACAACAGAACTCTGTAATTTGAAAATATTATTATGTTTGAAAAAAGAGAAAGCTTTATTTTAAAATAAATTTGAAATAACTGATTAAAGTAATCAACTATTATTAAAGATAATCGATTAATATGTTGGTTCATCAAGAAAACATTTCAATATTGGTTTAGTCTAATATTGGTTTAACCTGATAAATATTTATGAAAGACAGAATATTTTAAAAAAGTTTAATACATTCAATTATATCCTAACTAATCAATTACTTTTATTTTGTATTTAATAAGATTAATACTCAATATAAGTGATTAAATGCAAAAGTTGGAAATGATTTCTATAAATTGAGATAATCGATTATTTTTCAACATTATTTCTAAGGTCTGTTAGAAAAACTTTAACTTAACTACACATCATCAATAATACATTCATCCTAATCGATTAAATGTTCATAAAATGATGGTAGAACAGGTTTATCTTCAAGATCATTATTAAAAAAGGATAGATCACACTTCATAAATTTGTATACTACTTTGATAATCAATGAAAAGAAGAACAGTGAACAAAGATGTGGTACTGTGCCACGTGAAGACTGAAAGAGTATAGCATAAGTGGTCATACACATGTAACATACCACACACAATGAGCTGTTTAGGTGTTTATTGTAGTTTGGAGTGCCTTTTTTTTCTATATATTTTTTCTGTTTTGTCCTTGAATATACATATCTATAATTGAATAAAAAAATGTGTATAATCATGAGTGGTTTCCTTTTTGCTTTAAGGTTTCATCAACAGTGAATAATTTGTCAGAAGGGTTACAGTTGTTGGTGGCAATGTCCTTGTAAAATTATATTATAGAAGAGAAGAGGGATATGATATTTGTTGATTAGTAGGTGGGAAGTGCAGAAATTTATGATATCCATGGCCCATGGGAACTGTAGAGGTAGTTGACCTGATATTTCACACACACCAAGTAGCTCAATACCCAACTCATAATTTTGTTGCATTGCATTTATTCTGCTTTTATTTTTGCAGTTCCAATTCAATACGATAGCCTCGGTATCATGCCTCTGCATGTCCTCAATTTTTATCATTAATTAATAGCTTCATTGCTCACGTAATTCATCTTTCATATATCTTTTTATCACTGTCATAAAGTAGAGTTTAATTATATGTCCCATTCACAAAATATATTTCTTTTATGTACCTAATTGTTAATTTATTATGGATTTTCTTTTCTGCATACAAAATTTATTCTTATCCCCAGTTATGTGATTTGATTCTAAAATAGGATTACGAAATTAGTAGATAAATGTTTATGCATTCAAGAAACAAAGTTAATAAATGTTGATAGGATATAACATGTTTGATTATGGGGTGACACAAGTAAAATTGGCATTGCCTTTGTTATTTTATTATTAACTAATATCTTTTGGATCATTGGTGGGTTATCTTGAAATCTCCATCACTGTAATGGAGGCCTAAACCCTTCACATTTATTAATGCTCGGTTGTTGTATAAAGGTTTTGCTGAATTTGTGCAGGAACACAGGCAATAGTTTTCAAGTGCAAGGATGAATCACCATTCTTTCTTGAAGGAAAAGTCATGATTGTTGAAGACAGAAATCAAAGTATTAAGGCCAGGGCAATTTTGAGATGAGTGAAGAGTAGTACTATGAATTTGACAGTATCAATTTTTTTATATCGATTATTTTAGATATATTTTATATTGGTTATTGAATTAATAAATGAAGAAGTTTTAATTGGTCAATATTTGGGGTAAAAAGTGAGTTTGCAGATCAATAGTAAAGTATAATCCATGTATAATGTATGACTTTCAATTAATCAGTTATATATGAGTCTAATTAATGGACTGTAACCTATATCTGGCGTAGAAAGTGATATTTTACGTAGTTAGAACTATATACGATATAAAATATATATGTTTCTTAAAAAATCATGTTTTTGAAATTCTATACAAAATGAAGAACCGTGTTAAAAAAAAAAAAAACTAAAAAACTAAAAAACTTGTATCTAGATCTATACGAATTTTAACAACAATTAAACAATCCTAAAAAAAGGCACATATGGAAATATGGAAATGATTCGTATATAAATACCTAAAACACAAGAAGTCGGAATTTTAAGATATTAGAGAACTACGAATAATACTAAGTAGACGAGATTTAGGTAGATCTAAAATAAAAATAAATGTTTACGAGATTAATGAACTACAATTGGAGTAGGACTTTAGGAATAGAAATGACTGAGAAATGGGTAATTCATTTTCTTTGTGGAAAATCACTTATTTATCTTAATTGTTGTACTATTTCTAGTTTCGGTAATGCTGAATTAGCGTAAAGCTTTCATAAATGTATTTGCTTTCTTAAAAAAATATAAGTTCAACTAAATCTTTAGTCAATAAAAAAATTTAAAACTTTCTAAAATATATTAGATTTATATTTAATTTAACTTCATAAAATTAAAATATAGAATAAGAATTATACTCATTTTATAATTTAATTATATTGTCAATCGAAGTAAAATTTCTAACACTTTTTTTATATTTAAGAATCAACATATCAAATGTAAAACTAAATATTTATGAACAAATTTAGTAAACTTAACTATAATAAAATATCAATTTATGAAATACAGTTTCTCTTCACTTATATGTTATCATCTAGTTTCCTAATTAATAAATTTTTATACAATATTTAAATTTATTTCAAAATAAAAAAAAATACATTATAGATTGGAATTTACTGTTGTATCTTTAACTTAAGTAATGAAATCGTAGTTAGAAAATTATTTTACCTTCAAATGAAACAGTTCGATCGAAAAAAAAAAAAAAAAATCTTAGGTGTGAAATAGTTGTCTTGTTTCTTTTTTTTTATTTTCTTAAAAATGCAAAATAGTCTGTTGCTTTCTCACTTCTTTTTCAGGCATGCTGTGAAACCAATTTGTGATTGCAATATATATCTAACTTGCGATATGATGAAAAGAAGGCATTAATTAAATTTAGAATAAGTGACATTATGGCAATTCTGATCTCTAATTTTATGTGCAATTTTATACGTCCAGCTCTCCTTTTAATTACAGCCAAACAAATTATTTATCTACCATTAACAAAATAAATAGAGATCGAGTGCACACATATCACATTGAGGTGACAAATTTTAATTTTTCCGGTCAACTATCTCCAATGTTTGAATTATGGAAAGAAATTCTTAGAAGCAAAAGGGGCACACATTACAATCAAATTTAATATGGAATATTTCTAATATACATTAAAATGGCGATCATTTCAAGGTCGATAAAACCTAGGCAAACACACTACAACAATTTTCTGCACTTGAACTGTAGTAAAACATTTTGAACCTCAATTCATAAACACTACAAAAAATTAAAAGGGGATTCATTTCGTGATCAATCTAAATCCAACAAAGATAATTTAATTTGTTGATTCATCATGTTGACAGAAGATTATTAGTTATTAAGATTTAATTCACTTTTTACTCCCATATAATATTTGTATGGTTTTTTTATTGGTTAAAACAATTTTATATTAGTTAAATTAATTGATATGGGGTCAAATGTTATTGTATAACCCAAATATATGGTAAATTTGTCAATATAATATCAATTTTAACCTAAAATTATAAAATAATAGGTTTGTTGATATTTTTTTCTTATAAATCATCTAGTTATTTTTTAAAATTTTCAACTCACATCACTAACCATCTCTTTCTTAAATATAAATTTCTTTCACATTGTATTTTTTTTCTAATGAAAGCTACGAGTATTCTAGATCAAAATATTCATATTGTCTAAAGTAGATGGTCATAAAAAAAATAGTGGATTTGATACTAATTTATTGTATAAAAAAGGTAGGAAGTAAACATATAAACAACAATGATAAGAAGCATGATAAAAAAATAACACACTAACAACAAAGATAAAAAAAAAATACAATAATTTGATAATATAATCATAATTATGTGGCACCTAAACGCTAGGTTTATGTTTTTATAGAGGAGCCAGAAGATATTTCATCAAAAGTACAAAATTTCAGAATATATTTAGAAACCAAATCCTAACCAAGTTAATAGAAAGCATGAATAAACTTATATCAAAGGTTTATTGCATCAAAACTCTACTGTATGGATATTGGTTAGTGAACAAATACCGATACATAAAAAAAGTTTATAAAACTCTACAACAATGTTCAATTCACTTTCATCAATAAGAATTTAAAAGTGGGTACAAGAGCACATATTAATACGCTATCATCCTTAATTAAAATAAAGAAACTTATAAATTTAATTTTGAAATTGGATAACCTTATGTTATTCATTTAGTGATATAGTAACTTCATGTCATGTCGAACGTAGGAAAATTTATAATGTCCTGGTTTTTAACTGTATAAATTCAATATATGTATTTGCATTTTTCTTTTCTTATAATTAAAAAATATTATATGTTAGTAGTTGACGAAGTTGAGATTTTCTCACAAGTTCAACTTAAATGATGGTTATGGACAAAATATAAAAATTCTGAGGTTTATTTCTCCTTGACTGAGTAGTTAGTGTGTCCATTACAGTACCTAAAATAACAAAATTTATATGATGGATAAAGTTGTTAGACCCTTTGAAATGGTGTGGTCGGGGTTCTGGAGGGACGCAAATTTGTGTTCTGGTTGTTATGCAGGTAATTACAGGTAATTATACAATATAGGAAGACAACGGAAGCATGCTTGATACTCGGCATAAGGGGTGTCAATTGCTAGAGTATTTTCCAACCCCCCAAAATGAAGAAGTGACAAACTGAGATATAATTTAAGGATTGCTAAGGAAACTAGTCTAAGAATACAAGGCATTTTGTATGGAGGTGTTTGGAATATACCTGAAGATGTGTATGTAGGCTCTAGTATGAAATTATTGCTATAGAAGTATTGTTTTTGGGTTTTATCTTTTCATTTATTAAACAAATATGCTTTGTCTCGTTGACGACGTGGGTTAATGTGTAAGCGTTTTGTATTTTTGGTGGGTTGTAGTGAGGGTACTGTTGGGTTTCTTTAATTTTGTATGTAATAGGATCGAAATACCTCTTAAGTGTTTCAATTTATTTTATTCATGAACTGTTAAAAAAAAGTAGTATTGATGGTCGAACTTTAATTTAGATAATAAAAAAATACAAAGGATTAAATAAATGTATATTAATTTGAAAAAAGTTAATCAAATATTGTGTGGGTGAAATGAGTGTTGATATATACGGATGGAGTTAAATTTAATTAAAATTGTTAAAAAAAAATTAAATCATTTCACTTTAACTAGTCCAGCCCAATTGTTAATTTGGAACATATTTATTAAGTCAAATCACTTTTAAGCTTAAAAAATTACTTAATTTTTTTAAATACATAACTTTTTATAGCCTCTTTAACGCTTTTTTATAGAGTTGTATATATCTAGAAATTTAAATAACACAAAATATTAAAATTTTAAAAAAATCTTCAATAAAAATCGTATTATAATTATATTTTAAATTATGTCTAATTAGTTTGAGTTTTGTGTTAAGAAATGATCACAAGTTAAGAAAAAATTACTAACTTGATTACTCAAATTAACAAGCTTGTATAATTTAGTTTGATGAGTTAATTTAAATTATAAAATTTACAAATCAAACATATTAAGTTGTTAGGTATTATATTAAGTTTTATTTCTTATCTATGAGAGGGAACTTCATACTAAGAGATATTACGCAAGTGGGTCGTAAGTCAATTGTACAAGAGAACTTAATACTATCTTTTAACTTTAAAACTTTAAGTTAATAATAAGTTTATGTTCTTTCACTCATCTTATTTTTAAAAAATGTGTATGGAATGTATTCAACTATTAATTATAAATCAAACCACTCTAAAAATTTTCTTTATAATTTTTTATATCTCAGAAAAAAATTCTTTTTTGTTGAGTAACTCAAAACTCAATCAATTTTATCCAAATTCAACCAGTTATAGAAATTAAACATAACCTCACCTGTTGACCTAACATAACCTATATACCTAATTTGGTTCCAATTTTACTTCTAGCTTATCTAAATTGTCTTGTTTCACCCTTAAGAGTTGTTAGTCTGTGTAATAAATGAACATAAAATTCAAACCAAAGTCAAGTTGGACCTAAACGATAAGAAAGCAAACAATTACACGTTGATTTGTTTAAATGGTCTGTGAGATGGGTTAGAGTCATGGTTAAGTGGGTATGCCACCAAATGTTATCAAGTGTTGAACTTAGACTTTACTTCAATTCATGGTATGAAACTAATAGAGTGGAACAATATTTATATATAGGAAAAAAAATCATATCAAATGTTGAAAACAAATAAAAAAATTTGTTAAATAACTAAATGAGGGGTTCTTTATTAACTAAACGCTATTCACACCTCCAAATATGGCCGAACAAGATCTATCAAATGTCAAGTCTATACAAACCCTAGAAACACCTTCTGTATCATTATGGAAGTTTTTCAATAAACATTCATATAATAAAATAAACCGAATTATTTTTATATATAAATAACTTGTTGTCGCATTATAAAAAGTTAAAATTAGTTTTTGAAAAATGTAATAGTACATAAATAAAGCGTTGTCGCATTGTTTTCAGTGAATATATAATATTATATAAAATATCATATGCATTAAACAATTAATATACTAACATATCACTGAATAATAATATAAAATACTTTTATTACAGATAAAAAGTAATATTAAATACTATTTTTTAAAATTTAATTTAGATATCATTTATAAAAAAAATTATAAAATAATAAAATAATTTATGCGCCCACAAAACCTTTTCAAAACATTATTTTCGGACTCAACTATAAGTGAAAAAGATACTTTTAATATAAACAATTTTTTAACTACCATTCCAAATTAATTATATTATTCTAAAAGTACCCTTCAATTAATTAAAAATTTGTTTTTAACGACTTTTTTCTTTTGATGAAATACATTTTAGAGAACTGTTTTAGAAATATAATTGATAAATTTAATGATAATTAAAATAAAAATTGATTAGATTTTGGGTTTACCATAAAATAGATAATAAAGAGTGGCATAGCTTTATAAGATAAACTATATTAAAAAACGTTATATAACTATTGTTATCATTTTATGATACACACAAAACAAAGTTTATTTTGTGAGTGATGATCGACATATATTAGGCTGGAAAAAAAATGGGAACAAACCATAAACGTGAAAACCCATGCAAACCCTCATTAAAAACCTGCAACCAAACTTTCTCAGCCAATTAATCACACACATCTAATTTCTAACCACTACTATAAAACCCTCTTCTCCCGTTAACTTTTCTCTCCATTTTTCTTCACCAACACCAACCCAAAACATCAGCATGAGTTTCACATACCTATTACTATTCTTAACCCAAATTCTGGTGGCAAAATATTCTGAGGCTAAGGGCAATATTCCCGCTGTTATAGTTTTCGGAGACTCCTCTGTGGATTCTGGGAACAACAACATGGTAGCCACTGTTCTGAAGAGCAACTTCAAGCCCTATGGTCGTGACTTCGAAGGTGGTCGTCCCACGGGACGGTTCAGCAACGGTCGTGTCCCTCCAGATTTCATTGCTGAGGGTTTGGGGGTCAAATCCACCATTCCTGCATACTTAGATCCTGCTTATACCATTCAGGATTTTGCCACTGGGGTTTGCTTTGCCTCTGCTGGAACTGGCTATGATAATGCCACTGCTGCTGTTCTAGTAAGTGTCTTTTGTTTTCTTTTTTCATCACCAGACAAAGCAATCTTACCTACTTCTGCTGTTGCCAGATTTCCTTTTAGGAAATAATTTCTTTTTTAATCTTTTCGTAACTCAAAAGAAGTTGTAACTGATCTTTTTTACCAGATTTATCAGCTCACAAAATCAAGAGTTAACCACACAAACATATACTTTTAGAATGTCTTGGTAAATCTTACTATGAATTGTCTTTCACATTTCAAATGTCTCTTTTGAAGGAGCTCTCATAGGTAATACTTTAAGGATTTAACTTCAATAAAATCGAGTAGTGTTACTATTATGCAGTCAAAGTCCCGTAATAACATTTTGTTGTTATTATTGTCTTTAATGAATGATATTAAACAAAAATTATTTTGAATATGAAGTTAATAAAAATTTAAAGAGAAGTGTTGAAAAAACATATTTTGGAACACACTTTAGAAAGTGAGATACTAACCTTCAGCAGAAATAAAATGTGACAACAGTTTAATTTGCCATTAAAATTCAAGAGTCTTATGTTGAGTGTATATAATATTATTATTGTGGGTCTGATTCTCTCATCATTAATATCTCCATCCTCCCTACCTTTTTCAATCACTTCTATGTTTAATTCAATCTTTCACTTCAATATCTTCTCTCTTGTGGCAGTGAGACAGTGTGCTGGATGGAGACCATTCAATTTGTATAATTAATATAACATGTTCAGTTTTTTTTTTTTTCTGATACATCTTAAAATCTTACAGAATGTGATACCACTGTGGAAGGAGCTAGAGTATTACAAGGAATACCAAGCCAAATTGAGAAGCCATGTTGGTGTAGAAAAAGCCAACGAGATCATAAGGGAAGCCTTGTACTTGATGAGCCTAGGAACCAACGATTTCTTAGAGAACTATTATGTGTTCCCAACCCGAAGGCTCCACTACACCGTGTCACAATATCAAGATTTTCTTTTGGGTATTGCAGAGAATTTTGTGAGGGAATTGTACGCACTTGGAGCACGTAAATTGTCCATAACGGGTCTTGTTCCCGTAGGGTGTCTACCCTTGGAGAGGACCACCAACATTTTGGGGAACCATGGTTGTAACGAGGAATACAACAACGTTGCTTTGAGCTTCAATGCGAAGCTGGAGAATGTGATAACAAGGCTTAATAAAGAACTACCAGGGTTGAGAGCATTGTCGGCAAATGCATATGCTATTGTCAATGATATCATCACAAGACCTTCTGCATATGGTATGTGTTATCTTCTTTCTACTCTCACTTTTTTTCGTTTTCATCTTGTATGCGTGAAGGATCATAATGATGTGATTATGGCGTATTGCATATGCCTTGTATAAACAGAACAAAATTTTCAAGTCTATAAAAAAAAAGGCTGCTAAAACATTAAAAATATTAAATATTAAATGCATGTAATTAATATACAAAAGAATGCCGCGCTGTTTATAACTAAAGAAATACACTTATTCATATCTTATCAAAATCCACCAACATTTTCGGTCATACTTTTTTCTTTTATTTTTTATCATAATATATATATAAATAAAGAGTATCAAGATGTTCAAATTCATAAATTAAACAAAAATTTATATAAGATTGTGCAAAAGAAAGTTAAAATATATTTATATTATTAAGAGCATAAATATGGGAATGTTCTTCTACTCACTCAAATTAAAATGGGATGATTACAACAGATGTTCTCCTTAAAATTCAATTTTACTAGATATTTTGCCTCTTTTAAAAAATATTTATTAATATATTTTTTCAGTTTTAATATAATAAATATATTTTAACTATTTTTATTTAAATGTTCTCATATATTTAGTACATTTCATTAATTTTTTAAAATATTTAAAACGATAATAATTACTAAATTTAACGTTCTTGATTTAGTAAATACATTGTAAATGTTATATTCTAAAAAAATGTTATACTTCCATCAGTATAATCCTTATTTAACGGAAATTGAACAATAATTATATTAATATAAATGAGTTTATATAATAATATGATGCATAATACCAATTAATATCAATAGTGATAACTTTGGCAATCTTATGCTTAAATAGTTAATAATTATCTGAGAGTGGAACAAAACAAGTTTTTAGTTAATTCAAAGCCATTAAATTTAAAATATTTAGTGAAGTTAGTTATTGGTGAATATAAAAAATGATATAGATGATATCTGCGTGATTTTTAATTTTGTAGACAAGAACACTTTTTGGGTAATTACAATTTTATGGTTTTAGTTATTCTTGAATCGTTATAATTTTTTGTGAAAGATCAAACAATAAATTAAAATATTTAATAAAATTATTAAAGCATTGGGTAGACTATAAATTTATTAGCTACTTCATGTAAGAAATGTTATAATTAAATTAATGACGTCGAATCTCTCTTCAATACTTCTGTCACAGTCAAACAAAATTATAGATTTGTCAAATATAAGTAACAGTTGCATATCAGAGAGTAACCAACAGAAATAGAGTTGTTTGTTTTTGTAGTTCATTTGAATTGAATTGGGAAATAGTACATAGATGTAAGAAATATCAGGGTGAGTGAAACATTGCATTTAATTCTGAATTTTTATGGCCACTGAAGCTTGTGTGCCTGCCTACACAGCTTTTAGGTATGCTTTCACTTCTCATCATTAATACTAATTTATGGACACCAGGTCACACTATCACCAACCACAATCAAATTCCTACTACCTTTAAAATTGAATCCAATAATTTCACACCACAATACTTGTATACTTGTATTAAATGTCTTAAGCACTTGTTTGTCAAATGTCTAGAACAAGAAGTATGAAAGGAATATATATTGAATAAGTACTATTATGTTACATAACTATCACTCATTAAATAATTGTTTCTTGTAGCTAATCTTCTTGATTATAAGATTGAAACACATAAATTAATTTCAGGATATGAGGTTGTAGACAGGGCGTGTTGTTCGACAGGAAGGTTTGAGATGGGCTACCTGTGCAGTGACAAGAGTCCACTTACATGCAAAGATGCTGAAAAGTATGTGTTTTGGGATGCATTTCATCCTACTGAGAAGACAAATCGCATTGTCTCAACCTTTTTGGTTTCAAAGCTCAAAGCAAACTTTAAATGATCATCACGCATGCATTGCTTTCCTTTTAGAAGATGATACAGTCTTGGCTAGAGCAAATTCAAAATATACAAGTAGCTAGGTTTTATTGGGTTCCCATGCACGCATGTTTGATATGTATACGTTTTGTGTGTTTTCTTTTGGCAAATAAATTAACACCTGAATCGTAGTCATGTACACCACTTAGAACCTTTTGTGTTAGTTTTACTGTGCTTGGTTTTCGCTTCAATTGATTCTTGCTTGTATGACTTTTGGCTTTGGGTTTTTTACATGATTTTGAGTTGACAACTTTGATGACCTTGCAAACCAAATACCTAAAATAGAAGATACTATATATATAGGGACATAATATATCTTCTTAGCTTGCATTTCCCAATCAAGCATAGTCTTAGAATCTAATCATAAATAGCACAACCAGTACTTTTCAAACAAGGGGAAAACCAACCAAAAGAAATTTCAAAATTGTTCAACTTTGCATAAATCTACCATGAAAAGGAGGAATATTCACAGTTAAAAAGTAAGCTAGCACAAAAATGGAAATACAACAATCACTCATATTTTTGTTAGAATGGAGTAAATTAAACAACTCCTTTAAAATGTAAATCACCTTATTAATTACCCACACATCATCCCAAAATAGTATCCTACTTCCTATTCCAACTTTTCAGGATATGCTATCATGAAACCAATTTCCTTCAATACCATTCTCACATACCTTTTTTAAGTCCTTCCATCACTTGGAATTTTTTTGCAGTCCTTGATTTCATTCAAATTTCTCCATGATCAATACTTTGAATTTAGTATCTCCACAGTCTATTTTCTTTCTTCCTTAACCTTCACTTCCTAATTTCTCCATTTCTTTAAGTAGAGTCATATTCATACATCTTAAATCTTTAATTTCAAGCCCTCCCTCATCTTTACTTCTACACATAGTTTGTCACTTAATCAACCTAACTCTTGCCCAACTAACCTTATGCAAAAGGCTCACTCTTTTCTAGTACGACCTTATAATTAGTCTCTTTTCTATGAAACAAATTATAAAATACAGCCCAATACCCATAATTCTTATAAGGTAGTCTTAAAAGAAAGTGTCATTTCTTTGTTTATTTTAACAAAAAGTGCTTCCTTTCTTTCCACCTTTTAGAACTCATGACTGTATCTTTCAAAGAACATAATTAACAGAATCTCTAATAACTCATTTAAACACCATGCTAGGGTTAAATTATAGAATGTAGTAAGTTAAAGATATTATGAATGAAAATATGATAAATTGATCATATCAATTTTTGGGGAACTTAAGGTATATACAAACTAAATAATGATAAAATATAACATAACTTACGTTTAATTTTCTTTAAAATTACATATAATTTGTTTAAAAATTGATTTCTAGTTTATTTTTAATAAGATTATGAAAAATATAAAAAAAAATATATTTTTCTAAATTATACGAAATTATATTTCATTTATATAACCATTTTTATACTGTGAAATACAATACAAGATTTTAAATTATAATTAATATTTTATTAATCATTATTTTATTTTATTATTTTATTAATTAATATAATTGAAATTTATGGTCAAAATAATTATAAATATAAATAAAAATAAGATAATATGTAAAATAAAAATTAAGATATAAAATATTATTAAAACAACTGTATAAAATTATTTTTATTAAAATTATAAATAAATTGTAAAGGTGTTTAAAGTCAATATTATAATTAAAAAAATATTTAAAAATATTTTAATAGTAAAATTTAATTTTTAATATTATAATTTAAATATATATATATATATATATATATATATATATATATATATATATATAAATGAGAGAGAAGAAAAGGGTTTTGTTTAATTTATCTTGTTGAATATAACTTATTCTTTTTGAATAAAAATATATTGCCATAATGTAATAAATATGTGACAAGATAATATGTAATAAACAACATTATTACCATTAAATAGTATAATTATCTTATTATATTATGTTGATGTCACACATGTGCTGAAGAAATATGTTGAATGGTCCCCTATCCTCTGAAACAAAACATCCTTCCACAATTGCCAACACATTTAAGTTGGATTCAATTTGGCACATGAAATTGTAATCGAAAATTGAAACTATAATATCAATTCTAATTCTATGGGAATTAGAATTGGTTCAGAATAATAATTTTTACGTTTGGGATATGTACAAAAGAATTTATAATTAAAGTTAAATTTTGATTTCACTTTAAGGGTGTTACAATACATATGAGTAAAAGAGTTTGCTTACAGTGAAGTCCAAACAAAACCAATTGGATATAGTACATTTCTTTCTTCACCTCAATACATCTTTTATAAATACGAGAATTCTAATCTTTTTCACATATTTCAAATTATACAGTACAAAAGTTAAAAATGTTCTTCGTTATCTAAAAAAGAATTTATAGATGGTATAATTCGTAATTTAGTTTTTACTTTTAGATTACGCAATCTAAAAGTTATATTTTTTTTTTCTTAAAAAAAATCTTCAGATTATTGAAAGTTATTTTTGACTTTTACACTTTGGATGATTATCATTATTTTCTTTCTCTTCTTCAATAGTACTCACTGTCAAAAAAAATCATCACTAACATCGAGCTTCTAACAAACAAGATTGTCGTCACAACTTCTAACAAAGAGACTATAACCATTAAATTCATCATTTCTTATAAAAAAGGTCACATCACTTTCAAATTATATAATCTATAAATTAAAATTGACTTCACCGAAAGTCTATTTTTAAGAAAAATTATTTTCAAATTATCTAAGCTGAAATGAAAAATGACTTTCAAATTATGCTTAGAAGATATTTTTAACTTTCAAATTCTATATTATCTAAAAAGAAAAAAAAAATTCAAATTTATAGGAGTGCAAAAGAAATGTATGGAGGTGTAGAAAGAAATGTCCTTTGACATATCGCAGCAGGCCCCAAAGTCCAAAACAGGTTATAATGTGTTGGAGGGCCAAGGATTTATACTCTCAACAGACATTATTCATTCATTTTTTTTTTATATATTCACCTATAGTCTATAACAGTTAGAAATTTGCATAAGAATATTTTTTTAAGAAAATATAGAGTTCAATTGTTATGAATGAAAAATAAAATAAAATGATATATATATACATATATATATATATATATATATATATATATTATCACTAGTTATTTTGAGATTTTTAATTCATTTTGTGACGTCGAGATTAAATAATTAGTTTCAGTAACAAGTATTTTAAATAGAGCTTTCAAGATGGTTTTGGTATGGTATATCATTATCAAAATTCCATCAAACAAATTAGGTCATGTCAAAAATTTTGTGATATAAACTGAATATGTTTGTTTATGTCTGACTCCTTTAATTTGCGGTCTAAATTGACTTAAGTTGGATTGAATATAGTTTATAAACTGATTTATTTTATAAAATAATAATTATATTTAGAAAATAAGAGTAATATTATTTTTAAAACATACATATTAAATTAATTTTATTAATATGGCTTAAATTTTGAAAATAATTTTATTTCTATTTAAATTTATTTCATTTTTTGTTTTGTGTTAAATATTATAAAGCGGGTTCAAATTGTGTCAGGTCAAACTAAACGAGTGAAGTTTGTTTATTAAACGTGTTGAGAAGTCTCAGTAACATTTTCTAAATGCTCCATTAAATTATACCTGAACCATTTAACAGCTTTAATCCCATGTTAAAATAATTGATAAAATAAAATATAATAGTGTCTCAATATTTAATGTGAAATATAAAACAATTAATACTGAAATTATTAAATGTTTTGAAAGAGATTCATTAATCTAAACTTGAATTAAATTGATATAACACTATTAGAATAATTGTTTTAATACATATTTTTTTTAGTCTATTGTTTAAATTAAAGAATGAAAAAGTAAAACGCGTGTTCTTGACTTTGTGAACTTACATCATATCGATGGATGGAACATGAATTTAGGTCATATTACGATTTTAATATTCTTTTAATTATTTTTCGATTTCATTCTCTATATAAAAGAAACTATTATTTTAGTTCAATTCTGAATTTTACACACACACACATTTATATATAATTTTTTTTATTTTTTTCTTATTAAACTATTGATCTAAAACGTTTACTTAAAGTATTAGTAAAAATCAATTTAATTAATTGAAAAGTTAAAATAAACATATGTAAGATTTGAATTAAATTAAAATTGAATATCTTATAAATTTTGAAAAAATTAAATCACTTAAAAGAAATACTAAAATCAAAATCAGAAACAAAAATTGGAAAAAGACCAATTTAATAACATTCATGGAATTAATGAGGCATTGGTTATCTTGGCCCAGTTTTGAATGCATTTCCTGATTTGTCCATTGATTCAATTTATGTTTCCCTCCAAAATAATATTTATTTATTCTTACAAAGACTCTGATAATTATATTATGTCTTAATCATAAGGATAGTGATGGATTCCTGCAAATATAAACGTTAGAATCTACAATCCATGTGCAGAGTTATATACAATTGTTGACATTTTCCTGCATATCTACATTGCTTTCTTCTTTTTCTCATAAGCTAAACCAATTTAAAAGCTTATACTGTTTGGAAATTTTTAATTAAATCGGTCCATTAACTCATTTAATTTCTAATGGTGTTCTACCCATGTAGATGCAAAACCAGTTCCAAATATTTTCTAACTTATATACAAAAATCATACGAAGAAATTGCTATAAAATAGTTTAACTATAACACCTTTTTTTAGAGAATTTTTTATATGTTCCTCGACTAAAATTTTTTATACATAAGTTTTTTTTTTTTTTTCAAATGCATCTTATGATAGATAAATCCTACGTCTCAATCACTTACTATCAAATTTTGAAAAATAGAGGGAGATGGTTTAATGAGTCAGGTATATAATGTAATAATATGCATTAAAAGCAAAAACTGTTATATTTACAGGTGCTAAAAGTAAAACTAATTATATTTTTTAATAAAAAAAACTATTGTATTTACACGATACAAAACATATCACCACTGCTAACAAAGTGGAAACAAAGACTTTAGGAATAAAATATAAATGAAAGATTAAAAGTATAATTCCTTATATTCACATGACCTCAATCGAAATTTATATTAAAAAAAAGAACGTAATAAAAAAATTTCTCCATTATCAAAGTGGAAAGGAGCCAAATTCTCAACATGATTTATGATGATAGTGGTCATTCTAACTATTATACAACTAATTTAATAAATTAACTATGTTTAACAAATTATTTAAATTAAATTTTAAGCTAGTATTTATAAATATTTTTCATTTTATTAATTAATTATCTATCAGTATTACAAATATTACTAAAAAGCCTTTCGTAAAAATTAATAAAAAAGAAAAAACAGGTCCAAATCAATTCCTAAAAGATAAATTCTCACAGATTTTCTAAAGAAGAACTAATAAATAAATAAAAAATCATAGTTCAACTCTCCCCGAATCTTGTTTGGTCGGAAGAATTATTTTTTACAGAATGAGTTTTATTGGAAAATATTTATAAATAAAAATATTTTAATATCAATAGCAATAAATTTACTAATTTAATAGTTGTAATTTAGTATTAAATTCGTTATTGTTAGTTTATATTGTTTAAATTAATATTTTCAGGAATATTTTAATTCTTTGAAAAAAGAAATGGTGTTTTAAAACAAAATACTATACTAGAATTCCTTTTAAGATACTCAAATTCCAACCTTTATTTTCGTCCACAATCATAAGTTATGCTGAAAATTCGACTCTTCCAAAGCTGAATTCTATAACCTGAAAAAAACAGGTCATTTTAGTAAATATTTTGGAGTAGGTTGGTATGCGGAATTTTTTTATTAGGTTATTTGGAGTGTTAATTTTAAAAAATAAATGAGAGGGCAATTTATTCAAATTGATAAAAAGTCAAGAACAATCCCTGAAGTGTCCCTTTATTCGTTGTCCTCTCTGTCTCCTAAGAGGATTAAACAGAGGTATGGACAAGATTTATGACAACAATAAACATAGCACCTTCTAGTAGCAAAGTAGGGTTCGTACTATTTGGCCATTTAAGTAAAAGCATAATTTCACATTTTGAAATGTTAATAACCTTTTCAAAAATTAGTCATTAGAACTTACATACAAAATTAGGACTGCTTGATCCCACTATAGAGTTATTTTTTCTAATTAATTTTTCAATAATCTTGTTTATATAGTAATTAAGAATCAAGAGATATGAATAATCTATAAAAAGTCTTTTTGGTGATTTTGTGTGAGAAGAGAAGAGAAGAGAGAAGAGAGAAAGGAAGGTGTGGTGCATTTATTGAGTAATGTATACATTAATTGTGTGACCTCTTTTATTGTTGGGAGCATTTAATTAATACATATAACTTAAGTTGTTCCTTCCACACAGTTGCAACCACAACATACCACTGTCCAATTAATACTCTCTTCTATTCTACCTCTTTCGGTGGCAGTTAGTTGCTGCCGGAATCAGTCAAACATATATATATATATATATATATAAGAATATATTCTCATATTTACTAGAATAAAGTCAATTTAATATATATATATATATATATATATATATATATAAATACAAATCTCACTTTTCTCAAATTTACCGTAATGAAAACTTTTAATTATTAGTTTTAATATTTGTTTATTATAATGTTTATTTTAATCGTGATCTCCATATTAACAAGAAAGTACAGAATGAAAAATTTATATACAGAATGAAAGTTAACACTAGTTAAGAATATGAAAATGGGATCTGGTGCAGCTATCTTCTAGATACGTTGTTCAGATATATGAAAGGAAGTGCTTTTAGTAGATTTTGTTGGTATATATGCATGCAATGCAATTTATTAATGTACGAATTTGGTTAAATATAATCCACCAATCCACATGATCGATTCATGCAATGAAAATGCCAACTTAAAATTGAAAAAGAAATATATAAAGCAAATAAATCAAATGAATGGAGAGCGTATCTGATAATGTCTCGTTGATTAGTTTATAAGATGACAAATAGACCTACAATTGTGGATATTATTTTATTTTATAAAAAAATATTTAAATTGTCACTATACGAATTGAATACGAGGAACTTATATTTTTTTTAAATCATGTATGACATAAAAATAAATATGTATATATCTAGATATTAAAAAAAACTTAATTTATTTGATATTTTATTTTAAAATTTATGTAATTATAATATTTTTTTATTTGATATTAAAAATATATATGTGTTTTCTTTTGACATTAAATTTTGAATAATATAATAGATTTCTTTATGCTAATTTTTATTTTTTGTAAGAAATTATTAACAAGTATTTAGGTATAATAATTTTAAAAAATCATTTTTTGCGCTTAAGGATTTTTTTTTATATAAAAAAAAGTGGTTCATTTTTAAAAAGGTGCAACTAATATATTTTGTAGTTTCTTAAATAAGGATATGCAAATTATTATATATGTGATTTAAGCGACTATTATTATTATTTTTTATTTCGATATATATATGGTGTGAAGACAATGTATTTATTGAGAAATTTCATATTTAATCTTCGTTGTACGGAAAAAATCAAGTTCATGATAATTATAATATCGTAAATAAAATTATTTTTTGATTTGATGAATTTGAGGATCACACAAGAGAGTTGATATTAAAAAAATTCATTAATTTTTAGTAAACTTTTGATAATTAGATGTGTATTAGAGTTTCCACCTTGCATGGAAAATTTTGTCTCTTATATTTTGTTTGAATATGTTATTCTCTTATTAATGCAGACGATTAAGTATGAAAAGTGTGGATGGTGTATTGGTGATTTGATTTCAGTGAAATGCAAAGAAATGAAGAAAAAATTGTGAGAGCCCTCACTCAACTCCTCTCATCTAAAATAGTGTGAAAAACCTGGAAAAATGCGATCCTTCATGCAGGTGAAGTTATTCCTTATTTGAAGTGAATGACAGCTACCACTCTAGAAAGCATTTCATGCTCTAACACAAAGTGGAAGTAGTTGTATTTTAGTTTTGAATTTGAGATTTGCAATATATTTAAATTTTTGCTGAAAATTGTTCTTTAACATCTTATATTTAATATTTTTTTGGTTGGTATTTAGTTCGTTTAATGTTCATAAACAAACTATCCTATTTCACTTGTTTCTTACTTTTTTAAAACTCACTAATTTAATATAAACAAAATTTTATTTTCAGAATTCTTATATAAATTATCGGAATAGAAAAACATAAAATAAATGATAGATTTATAATTATTCAAAAAATGTACATTAAGCATGATTTCTTTCTTTCTTTTTCTATGTAAACCATTGACTGAATCAGAAAAAAATGTCGAATGCTGTTGTCTAAGCAATTACAGTTTCCAACAACTTCACATACCCTGCCGCAGGGGATTCACGTACGAGATTCAGCGTTGACGTCTCCCTTTTTATTTTCTTTATAATCTGTGATATAATATATATTATATATTATTCTGATATTAAGATATTTATTATCAATATATAATAATATTAAATGCCATTTTTTTAAAATGTATAAATAGCTACTTTTACAAATTTTTTATTATAAAAGTAACGACATTCCTTCTAAGTGTAAGGGAAAATTCTTTCTAACTTTTCAAAATGTCACAAATTCTATCATTTTATCATCTCTTTGTAAGTAGAACTATATATTGGAAACAAAATAAAGTGATTATTTTTATAATTAATCGCACAAACACATCAACTTCGTATTTTTTTTTTTTCGAAAAAAGAAACCTAAACTTATCAAACATGTATAATTTAGCCCTCCAAAAGTCTTTGAATGCTCGTCCCATCCTCAGAACTGTGTTCTTGTCTAAGCAATTATGGTTGCCAACAACTTCTTCACCCAAACACCAAAAGATCAAAGTTCCATTAATAGTCCTAACCAATATTTATTTTATCACAAGTTCACTTCCCTACCACACTCCAAAGTCACCCTACACAACACACTCACATAATGGCAGGCCATGGAAGAACACTAACAACACTACTATGCTCTCACATTCTACTTCTTCATTTACTCTCCCTTGTAGGAGACACCGTTGCCAAGGTGCCGGCCACCATAGTCTTCGGCGACTCCTCCGTTGATGCCGGCAACAACAACTTCATTCCCACCATTGCAAGGAGCAATTTTCAGCCATATGGGCGTGACTTTGAAGGTGGAAAAGCCACTGGGAGGTTCTGCAACGGAAGGATACCAACGGATTTTATTTCTGAGGCTTTTGGCCTCAAACCTTTTGTGCCAGCGTACTTGGATCCTAAGTATAACATTTCAGATTTTGCAACTGGGGTCACTTTTGCTTCTGCAGCAACTGGTTATGATAATGCAACTTCAGATGTTCTGGTAATTCATGTCTCTTTCAACCTATATATATAGTGAAAAATGCTTTCTTTGCTTTTCAACAAGCTCTCTTTTCTTTTTTCTTTCTAGGCCATTGTTGGTTTTCTCAAATTTTCTATAATGATTTTTAGAAACCACATTTTCTTGTATCTTGTTCTTGGTATGTTTTCATATCATGTCTATCCTTTGATTTCATTTTATTAGATAGTTACTATGTTTGAATACACAATTTGGAGATATATGCATGTTTAGTCTGACATTGAGGAAATGAATTTTTGTTGCAGTCTGTGATACCACTATGGAAGCAATTAGAGTACTACAAGGGATACCAAAAGAATTTGAGTGCCTATCTTGGTGAAAGCAAGGCAAAAGAGACCATAACTGATGCATTACACCTTATGAGTCTTGGCACAAATGACTTCCTTGAGAACTACTACACCATGCCTGGTAGGGCATCCCAATTCACACCCCAACAGTACCAAACCTTTCTTGCTGGAATAGCTGAGAACTTCATAAGGAGCCTCTATGATCTTGGTGCCAGGAAGATATCCCTAGGAGGGTTACCTCCCATGGGATGCTTGCCACTAGAAAGAACCACAAATATTGCTGGTGGGAATGATTGTGTTGCCAGATTCAATAACATAGCATTGGAGTTCAATGATAGGCTCAAGAATTTGACCATTAAGCTCAACAAAGAGCTTCCTGGAATCAAATTGGTGTTCTCAAATCCGTATTACATTATGCTGAGCATCATAAAAAAGCCTGAACTTTATGGTATGTTGTCACCCCCAAAACCATCCCAAAACCATGTCTCTTAAAAGTCATACATATCACAATATTCTATATAAAAAAATTATTATGCACAATAATTAATTCAATTTTTTTCTCTACAGGATTTGATTCAACCTCAGTGGCATGTTGTGCTACTGGAATGTTCGAGATGGGTTACGCATGCAGCAGGGGTCAAATGTTCAGCTGCACAGATGCTTCCAAATATGTGTTTTGGGACTCTTTCCATCCAACTGAGAAGACAAATAGTATCGTTGCAAAGTACATGGTGCTGCGTGTGTTATATCAATTTTTACAATAAATAACTTCTAGCGGAATTTTATTTATGTACTGCTACCTCTTCATGTTTGCACATTCGCCAGCCTTTCTATGAATGACTACATGTCGATGTGTACATATACAAGTATGTCAACTCAGCACATTCACCATATAGTGTGCTGATAATTAGAAATAAGTCCTTTTGTTTTCAATAATATATAGTATTTATACTTCTTAGGCACTTTGCTATATTTGGTGTCCTCCATGTATGTTTTCCTTCACATATATATATGATGGCCCTATTATGTTATCGGGTCTATAGTTTGTAATATCAATGCATATGGTTTGGAAAATGTTACGAAATAGAGAATTTCCCGTTCCTTCTTTGGTTGGAATGATTTATGGTCAAAATCAAATGCTTACCTCATTGTCAAATTCACTTTTGAGAAAACATCTAAATCTAAAGAAATTCATCCAAACTTGGATTCCCAAATGCTTATCATGTTAACTCTTGGTGGATAACATGATATCAGCTCTTCACTAATTATCAGCATCTTAATTTGACATCATTTCTAGGACATCTACCGCTTTTGAAAGGTAAATGTTCTTTACAAACCAGAACGGTGCATGAACATTTCCTGAAAGTCAGTCACTTGTGATTGTCAAATTTATCATGATATCACACAACTCTTGGACTTTTAAGAAAGTACATTAGTACAACAAATACTAGATTATACAACTAAAGCCAATTTTTGAAGCTTTCATAACAAAACTAAACAGAAAACTGCAAGAAGCAAGTACAAAGGTGTCCTAAGAGTAAATATGCTGCATCAAGTTAAGTTGCTTCAATTGTGATGGATCATATACATGATTAAAAACTCACCCAGTTGCCCATCCACAATGACTAACAAATTTGGCTCATAATTTGAATCAAGGAATATTTTTGGTGTGTAACCCTAGGAATGAACTAACCATCCCCTCCCTCTCTCTGGTGCAAAAAAAAAAAAAAAAAAAAAAAA